>ERZ724520.164-NODE-164-length-34963-cov-5.967572_pt1 | contig 34963 bp, 31 predicted proteins | sample MGYA00376053_ERZ724520 | MGnify/ENA primary metagenome ERZ724520 (study PRJEB28724, sample SAMN07190886) | activated sludge metagenome | isolation source: activated sludge of sewage treatment plant in Hong Hong | place: USA: Christiansburg, Virginia | collected...
TTCGTTTTTTTGAAAAATCAAAAGTACCTTTGACCAAGCAAATTTTTAAAAAGTAAAAATGGAAGAATTAATAAATTTAAAAGAAAAAATTTCCGAGCTGGCGCAAACCGGTTTTATCGATATTGCTGTGGATCCCACTGTGGATTTATTTGAAGAAATTAATAAATTGAAAAAAGAAAAAAACGCCGTAATTTTGGCGCATTATTACCAAGATTCTGATATCCAAGATATTGCAGATTATATTGGCGATAGTTTGCAATTAGCACAAAATGCCAAAACTACAACTGCCGATATAATTTTATTTGCCGGCGTGCATTTTATGGCAGAAACAGCAAAAATTTTAAATCCGAGCAAAAAAGTGATTATGCCAGATTTAAGAGCAGGTTGTTCATTAGCAGATAGCTGCCCACCAGAAGATTTTGCTGCTTTTAAAAAAAATTATCCCGGCTACGCCGTTATTTCCTATATCAATTGCTCCGCAGAAATTAAAGCCCTGAGCGATTATATTTGCACCAGCTCCAATGCAGAATTTATAGTAAAAGAAATTCCGCCAGAACAAGGAATTATTTTTGCGCCGGATAGAAATTTAGGCGCCTATCTTTCCAAAAAATTAGGCAGAGAAATGGTGTTGTGGAATGGTTCCTGCATGGTGCACGAAATTTTTTCACTGGATAAAATTCGCCATTTGAAAGAAAAACATCCGAAGGCAAAAATGATTGCACACCCAGAATGTGAAGAAGACGTATTGGAATTAGCAGATTTTATTGGATCTACCACAGGCTTACTTAAATACACTCAAACAGACGATTCTCAAGAATATATTGTAGCAACAGAAACCGGTATTTTACATAAAATGCAACAAGCATCGCCGCATAAAACATTTATTCCGGCACCACCCAATAATGGTTGCGCTTGCAACGATTGCCCGCACATGAAATTAAATACATTGGAAAAAATATATTTGTGTTTAAAATATGAACTGCCCGAAATTTTAATGGACGAAGAGCTGAGGTTGAAAGCAAAATTACCTATGGACAGGATGTTGGAAGTGAGCGAAAAAGCAGGACTGAAAGGATAAGAATTATAAAAAATTTAGTTTTTAAAATCGCCCATTTATATTTTATTCTATCTGCCCAATTTACTGGAATAGCCATATTTAATTCAGTAATTAATCGATCTGCATCTTTGCATATTTTTTTATCAGGCGGATGTTTTATAGTAGAAACGGAGCCATATTTTATAAATTTATAAAACCACCGGATGTTGGTTGTATGAGTGGCTTCGTTGGTAAATCCAATATTTGTAATGAGATTTACATCAGGGTAAATACATAAAAATTCGTTTTTTCGAGTAGTATATTGCCACCTATATGCCCACGAATCAATTTTACCTTCAAACGTTTTTATTATTTCATTTTTCCAATCAATAATAACAGGGTTGTTTAAGACAGCTTCTTCTGGAGTGTCCGTTATTTCGTTGTATTTTTGCCATCTATCTGCCCAGGTAGCCCAACCGGTAGGAGAAAAAATTCTGGCAAAAAAGTAACTATACTTAGTTCTGGAAATACCTAATTGACAATTAAATCCACAAATAGATCCAATTTCTTTATCCGTATTATATTGGATTAATAACGCTTCGCAAAAATAGAAAAAACTTATATCCGGCACGCAATCATCTTCAAGAATAATACCCATTTCCACGTGTTCAAAAAACCAATTAATAGCACCAGAAACTGCTCTCCTGCACCCTAAATTTTCGGTACGGAAAAGTGTTTTTACATCACAATCCCAATCTATACTTTCTAATATAATTTTTCGCGCAGCTTCGCATTTTTCTTTTTCTCCAACCTTATTTCGCGGACCATCTGCGGCAATAAATAATTGTTTAGGTTGCGCTTCTTTTATTTTAGCAAATACTTGTATAGCTTCCTCCGGACGGTTGAAGATAAGAAATAATACAGGCGTTTCTAAATTCATAATATTTGTAAATCTACATATTTTTTATTCAATGTAAAACGGAGCAATTGTGGAAGATTTTTATACCCATTTAACAAAGAAAATATACATTATTTCTTTAAAGCAGTATGCCATTTTTCTTGATAAGGCTTGCATATTTTCTCAAAAATATTTTTTTGATTTTCGGTCCATTCATTCAGTTCGTATTTAGCTTTGTTGCTTGTTTTTATTTCATAATGAAAAGAATTTAGACCTAAAAAATTATTTAATTTATCAATATCTTCTTCTAAATTTTCTAAAGTAATTTTGATAAAATTCTTATCCTCTATTTTTTCTAATTGTTGTTCAATTCTTTTATTCCAATATACCCAGTACCAACAATTTTTTTCAAATGGACTCATTTCTTTCCAAGCTTGTTCTGTAAATGCTCCTTTTATTTTTCCTCCATTTAGCCTATAAATGCTATATATTTTTTCACTAGTAATTTTGGAAACATTCAAATCCTGTCGTATCGGAATATTAAATTCACCATCATGAAACCATCCTCTGCTATAAGTAGAAGTTACAACATCTTTGGCATTTCTTAGTAGCCAAACAAATTTTGCTTTTGGAAAAATCTCGTGAAGAATTTCTATTAGATTAGATAATTTTTGATCAGATTCGCCGTAGTGTAAATATTCTTTATGGTCAATATTGGAAAGATTAGAATAGATTTCGATGAGTTTTTGTTTTACTTCTTCTTTAGATATTTCTCCATGTTCGTATTGAGTAGAAAGATTGATAAGTATTCCTTTGGATTCATGCTCACATTTGATTAATTTATTTTGAGAAAGAATTTGAGAAATAGCTTCACTTCCGGAACGCCCTGTGCTGACTATAAAAAAAATATTTTCGCCTAAATCAAAAGCATTTCGGGAGGCATTTTCTTTAACAGATATTCCATTAATTGCTCCATTTTTTTCAGTTTCTAAAGAATTGTAAATATCAATGTTTCGGTTTTTAAGAATTTGTAATGATTGATTTTCAACAATACTATACGCAGGAACATCTTTTGTAATAACCGCTCCCATTCCAATAATCGCCCCTTCTCCTATTGTTATCCCTGGAGTAATATTTACATTCAATCCTATCCACACATTTTTTTCTATAATGACAGATTTGTAAATTTTTTTATCATCATAATAAAAGGCATCGCCTTCGTGGTTATATTCAATAGTATTTATTGTTACGTTATTAGAAATATGAGTATTATCGCCAATAACTAACCCGCCGTCTGTATATAAAAAAGCACCATCACCAATATGAACATTATTGCCAACAGACAACATTGTGGGTTCGGTAATAATGATGTTTCCATTTAGTTGAAAATTTTCACCTTTGCATCTTATTTTTTCTAATATTTTCCTAATATTTTCCTGTTTTTTTTCTTCTTTTACATCTTTTATAATGGCATATAATTTATACCGAAGTTTAAAAAATATTTTGTCCATTATTTTTTTCACAGAGATAGATTATTTGTTTAAATTAATTGATAATATCTTGTAATTCTACCATGCGTTTGAAGCGATTTGATTTTTCTAACAATTCATCAAAAGTACCATTATCAATAATTGCTCCTTTGTCCATCAAATAAAGAGTGTCCACATTTTTCACTGTAGAAAGCCTGTGCGCAATAATGATGATGGTGTATTTGCCTTTTAGTTTATCAATATTATATTGAATCTCTTTTTCAGTTTCTGAGTCTAAAGCAGAAGTGGCTTCATCTAAAAAAAGTATGTCAATTTCTTTGTATAATTCTCTGGCGATAGAAATTCGTTGTTTTTGTCCTCCCGAGAGATTGATTCCATTATTACCTAAAAGGGTGAGTTCTTTTTTGTCTAAATTATCAATAAACTCTTTGATAGCAGCTTGCTCAATAGCTTTTTGAAAACGTTTTAAATTATTATTTGTCGGTTCTGCCCAAAATGTTATATTATTAAAAATGGTATCATTAAATACTACGGGTTCTTGAGCAATATATCCGATTCGTTTTTGATAGGTTTCTTTTTTTAAATTGTTAATGTTTTGCTTATCAATACTCAAATTTCCACTTGTAATTGGCAATAATCCACTGATTAAATTCACCAGGGTTGTTTTTCCGCTACCGCTTTCCCCTACAAAAGCAATCGATTTGTTTTTTAAAATATGAAGGTTAATATTTTTTAGAATTAAATCATTTTGGTTATAACCAAAATTCACCTTATCTAATTGTATTTCTTCTTGGAAAGTATTAAATTCTACGGCACCATCTTTTTCTGTAGAAAGTACTAAACTATTTTCAAAACCAATAATATTATCTATAGAACCAGAGTTGGCTAAAAATGAATTATAGCTTTTTTGGAAATTCATTAATTGATTTAATGCTCTATAGAAAAGTAATAAACTCATTAAAATGGTAGAAAGCTTTCCATTAAAAATATAAATTTGAAGAATAATGACCAATACTACTACAGCAATCATCATTGGTTCACGCGTGGAGGAGATAACGGCATTTAATATTTCAATTCTTTTATTAGTGGATTCAATTCTTTTAATACTATCTTGTAATTTTTGAGAATAATTGGATAAAAATCCGGTTGCTTTCAGGTATTTAAAATTATGAATGTATTGGATAATAGCTTTATGAAATCCGGTATTATGTTTAGTCAATAAAGCAGATTCCTTTTTCGTCTTTTTATAAATGCTACTATAGGCAAGGTTGGCAATAAGTCCACCTATCATTACTAAAATGGCAAATTTCCAATCAATTAAAACCACAAAAAGCATATAAATGAATGTCATTATTAATTGCTGAATACCATCAGAATAGGCTTTATAGGCAGTATTAACTCGACTTACTTCATTGGTAAAAGCATTCTGTATATGTCCCATGTCAGATGATACAAATGCTTTAAACGAATAATGAGTAAATAGATTAGTTAACCTTAAACGCAAAGTAGAAATGAAATATTGAGAGACTACTGCATTATAAGATAAGGAAAAATACTGCATTAATCCTTTTAAAGAGAAGAAAATCAATAAAATAAGAAGTGCTACTATTAGGGTAATTTCAATTCCAATAGCATTTAATCCATTTACTATAAAAGATAAATGTCCCAATCCTTTTCCAGAAGCAGTGTTGCTGCCATCTGCTAATTCTAATAATGGTAAGAACATGGTTAATCCAAAAGCATCTAAAGTTCCTACGGCAACACTTAAAGAAAGAACTATTAAAATACGATACCTTAAAAAACGATAGAAGTAAACAAAGGACGAGAAGTATTTTTTAAGTAAGTTTCTAAATAAGAACATGTTTCTGTGTTTAATCAGAATAGAATATAACAAAAGTAAGAAAATTCACTAGCAATATAATTAAAAACAAGCTACCTTCAGCATCAAGCCATTTCTATTCCTGAATAGGTATTTAAAACTTCTTCCAAAATAGAAAATATTTCTTCGGATTCATTTGTCATTACCAACCGGGTACGAAAAGGTTTTATATTGGGTAATCCTCTTAAATAATTGGAATAATGCGGACGCATTTCCAAAATACCTAATACTTTTCCTTTCCATTCGATAGATTTTTGAAGATGGATTTTTATGGTATCAATTTTTTCTTCAACCGAAGGTTCGTCTATTATTTTCCCCTCTGTTAAAAAGGCTTTTACCCGATTGAAAATCCAAGGAGCACCTATGGCGGCACGCCCAATCATAATACCATCTACGCCGTATTTATTTTTATATTCTAAAGCTTTTTGAGGAGAATCTATATCGCCGTTACCAAAAATTGGAATATGCATACGAGGGTTTTCTTTTACTTTTGCCATCAACGTCCAGTCGGCCTCGCCTTTATACATTTGTTTTCTTGTGCGCCCGTGAATGCTCAATGCTTTGATACCAATATCTTGCAATCGCTCGGCTACTTCCACAATGTTTTTAGAATTATCATCCCAGCCTAAGCGTGTTTTTACAGTAACAGGTAAATTAGTTGCTTTTACCACCTGCTCGGTTAATCGAACCATTTTAGGAATATCTTGTAAAATACCGGCGCCTGCCATTTTGCACACTACTTTATTCACCGGACAGCCATAATTTATATCAATTAAATTCGGTTGAGCTTGTTCTACAATCCGTGCACTTTCTATCATAGCATCTTCTTCTCCCCCAAAAATTTGAATACCTATGGGACGTTCATAATCATAAATATCGAGTTTTTGAATACTCTTCGCCGCATGCCGAATCAGTCCTTCTGAGGAAATAAATTCGGTGTACATTAAATCGGCGCCATACTTTTTGCAGACAAACCGAAAGGGAGGATCACTTACATCTTCCATGGGTGCCAGCAAAAGTGGAAATTCCCCTAATTCTATATCGCCTATTTTTATCATTTAAATTAAGTTCTATGTTTTAATTGACACAAGTAACTAATAACTATCTTCGTGCAAAGTTACAAAGAATGATAGATAATTGGAGTAACCACCATACGGATATTACATCCACCACTATTGAGCGTTACAGTTTAAGTATGCAATGGTTGGTTTGGATAGGTATTTTTTCGATTTGTTTTTTTTTCGCACAACTCATCAGTAGCGTAATTATTATTTCTTATTATGGAAGTGTTGATATAAAACATATTGCCTCACAGCCCGATAATTTGAATGCATTGCGCTATTCACAGATGTTGGCTACTATTTTTAGTTTCTTTCTCCCAGCTATCATTTTCAGTAGATTAAAAGATAAAAAATTTGGAAGATATGAGCATGTTGATAAGGGTTTTCCATTCAGTTATATCGTTATCATTTCGTTGATGCTGGTAGCCATTTACCCTTTGATAGATTTTACTTTTTATATCAATAAATGGATGCCTTGGAGCAATTGGTATGCTTCGTTTCAAGATGATTATAAAGATATAGTAAAAGGCTTATTACAAAATGACCATATTTTCATTTTTGTCCTAAATTTTATTACAGTAGCCTTATTGCCGGCCATTTGCGAAGAATGGATATTTAGAGGAACATTACAAAGATTATTATCCGAAAAAATGAATATACACATAGCGGTTTTTTTAGCATCATTCTTTTTTAGTTTTATTCATTTCGAATTTTCAGGCTTTTTGCCACGCATTGTTTTAGGCGTATTTTTAGGATATCTATATTATTACTCTGGTAGCTTATGGGCAAATATTTTTGCCCATGCAGCCAATAATGGAGCTCAGGTAATTTTTATGTATTTGAACTATAAAGGCATTTATAAAATAAATATCGACCAACCGGAATTGCCAAAAACTTGGGAATTAATCGTTTATACTGCTATATTCGCTTTGTTATGGTATTGGTTCTACCGTCTCACTCAAAAGAAAAAAGTAGTACTTTTGTAACAATTTACAGATTCGTAAATGAATGAATGTCTAAATTTTAAAAATGAACGATATAACAACACGTGTCATTACTGGTTTTTTCTTCCTCATCGTTATGATTGGCGGAGTAATCCTAAATGAATATACTTTTTTAGTGTTATTTTCTTTATTAATAGTATTGTGTATTAATGAATATCATGCCATTATCCATAATCTTTTGTCGGCAACAAGCAAATGGAAAACAACCTATCGCTCCATTAATACCATTTTTAGTGTGATTATTTTTGGAATTGTATTTTTAGTGGCCAACGGAAGTATTCCTTTAATTTCATTGTCTTTAGTTTGTGGTTTCCCATTAACTTGGTTGGTTATAGAAATGTACACTAAAAGCGAACGACCGTTTTATAATGTGTGTTTAAATTCAATGGCAATTTTTTATATCGCCATTCCATTATCATCATCAGCATTATTGGCATTTCATGCAAAAGAATATAGTTGGATTTATTTATTGGCAATTATGATGTTTGCTTGGAGTAATGATTCTTTTGCCTATTTAGCCGGAAGATTTTTTGGAAAACATAAATTATTTGAACGCATCTCCCCCAAGAAAACATGGGAAGGTTTTTTCGGAGGCGTGGTAGGGTCTATTTTTTTTGCATACATACTCTCTATTTTATTTCCAATGTGGACAGGATACGATGTTTCTTTTTTAACGTATGCAATTTTAGCCGTTATCACTTCTATTACGAGCACGTATGGCGATTTAGCAGAAAGTATGATAAAACGCAATTTGCAAATCAAAGACACCGGAACAGCATTACCAGGACATGGAGGTTTTTTAGATAGATTTGACGGGCTTATTTTTTCTCTTCCGGCTTGTACGTTGTATCTTACTTTTTTCTAAAAAAAGTAGTTTTATATTATAGCGAAACTAAAAACTAACACCACCATTACTTTTTCACCTATCATTTTTCTTAAGTTTAATAATGCATAGCGCATTCTCCCTAAAGCAGTATTGATATTGGTTCCGGTCATTTCTGCAATTTCTTTAAAACTCAAATCAGCATAATGGCGAAGTATTAATACCTCCTTTTGTTCGGCAGGTAATAATTCTATTAAATCTTTAATTTGTTTGACGGTTTGTTCTCTAATAACCATATCTTCTTTGCTTTCTTCAGCAAAATGAATCATGTTTAAAACATCCTTGCCATCACTATCAACAATAACAGGCATACGTTTGTTCTTTCTAAAGTGATCCATGCAAAGATTATTGGCAATCATCATTACCCAAGGCAAAAATTTACCTTCTTCATTATATTTTCCAACTCTCAAACTATCGATTACTTTATAAAAAGTATCTTGAAAAATATCTTCAGCTAAAATGCGGTTTCTTACACGCATCAAGATAAATGAAAAAATTTTTCGCTGGTGTTTTTGTAATAAAATAGGGAGCGCATTTTCATCTCCATTTATATATCTTTGGAGAAGCTCATGGTCTGTTTGAACAATTGGATACATGATATAAATTTTTTGCGTGTTAAACTATTTATCAATGTCATGTAAAGATTGGTCAAGTGTTTATTTTGTTAAGTGAGTTAATTTTTATCAAGATTAATAAACAAAAACTGTTCCGATATTGTCATTAACAGTATTTAACGCGCACACCGTACTTAAGATATGTTAAAACAAAAAAAAATAACCGTAAATAGGGAGAATAAAATACTTATAAAAGGTGCCCGCACGCACAATCTGAAAAATATTGACGTAGAAATTCCACGTAATAAATTAGTAGTTATTACGGGGGTTTCTGGCTCCGGAAAATCTTCTTTAACAATTGATACTTTGTATGCAGAAGGACAGCGTCGCTATGTCGAATCTTTATCGTCTTATGCTCGTCAGTTTTTAGATAGAATGGATAAACCCGATGTGGACTATATCAAAGGATTATCTCCCGCAATTGCTATTGAACAAAAAACCACCACAGGCACTACCAGAAGCACCGTAGGCACACTTACCGAAATTTATGATTACTTGCGTTTATTGTATGGAAAAATTGGGAAAACATATTCACCAGTTTCTGGAAAACTAGTACAAAAACAAGAAGTATCAGATGTAATTGATTACATCAAAACATTGCCCGAAGAAACGAGATTACAAATTCTTGCTCCATTAAATTCTTTAAATAAAAATAAAATAGATACTTTATTGCAAGATGGTATTCAGCGATTATGGATAGATATTGAAATTTATTCTTTGGAAGATATTGCAGAGGATGAAATTGAAAAGTTAGAAAAAAAGAAAAAGAAATTTATACTGATTGATAGAGCTACTGCCGAACCAAGCGAAGATAATTTATATCGCTTGGCAGATTCTATTTCTTTAGCATTTTCCGAAAGTGAAGGGGAATGTGTGATAGATATTCCCAGCCAACCACAGAAAAAATTCAGCAATCGTTTTGAGTTGGATGGAAAGAGTTTTGAAACACCTTCTCCTCAGTTTTTTAATTTCAATTCGCCGTATGGCGCATGCCCTACGTGCGAAGGATTTGGAACGATACTCGGCACAGACCAAGACCTTGTTATTCCCAATAAAAATTTATCTATTTATGAAGATGCAGTAACGTGTTGGAAAGGAGAAGTAATGAGCTGGTGGAAAAAACAATTAATAAAAGGAGCGCCGGATTGCCATTTTCCAATTCATAAACCAATTGCAGATTTTACTAAAGAACAATATCAAACCTTATGGAATGGCAATGCCCATTTTCTCGGTATTCATGCATTTTTTAAAGATGTAGAATCCCAAACGTATAAAATCCAATATCGTGTAATGCTATCAAAATACCGCGGACGAACGGCTTGTAATACTTGCAATGGTACACGTTTGCGACCAGATGCAGAATATGTAAAAATGGATAATAAATCCATGGGTGATTTATTGCAAATGACCATCAAAGAATTACATGACCATTTTAAACAAATAAAAATAGACAAGCAAGATATAAAAATTGCGAATCGGATTTTAACGGAAATAAATAACCGTTTACAATTTATGGTGGACGTTGGTTTGGATTATCTAACGCTCAATCGTTTTTCCAATACCTTATCGGGAGGAGAATCGCAACGTATTAATTTGACAAGAACTTTAGGCAGCAACCTTACTGGTTCTTTATATATTTTGGATGAACCCAGTGTTGGTTTACATCCGCATGATACCGGAAAATTGATAAATATTTTAAAATATCTGCGTGATTTAGGTAATACTGTTATTGTGGTAGAACATGAAGAAGAAGCTATCCGTTCCGCAGATTATTTAATTGATGTAGGACCACTTGCCGGCACGCTTGGGGGTGAAATTGTTTTTGCAGGAAATGCACAAGATATTATAAAAAATCCAGAAAGCCTGACAACAAAATACTTGACTGGAATATTGCAAATTGAAGTTCCTACGCAACGCAGAAAGCCGATTAATTTTATTGAAATAAAAGGCGCACGACAACATAATTTGAAAAACATAAATGTAAAAATTCCATTGCAAGTATTGTCCGTAATTACAGGTGTTTCTGGCTCGGGGAAAACTACTTTAATCAAACAAATTTTATATCCTTTTTTGAAAACGCAATTAGAAGGATTTGGAACAAAGCCAGGATTGTTTAAAGAAATTTTAGGATATAAAAATAAAATAGCAAAAGTAGAATTAGTAGATCAAAACCCGATAGGCAGAAGCTCCAGAAGTAATCCTATTACTTATATAAAAGCATACGATGTAATAAGAGATTTATTTGCCTCACAATCGTTATCAAAAATAAGAGGATATCAACCCAAGCATTTCTCCTTCAATGTGGACGGCGGTCGCTGCGATGCCTGCCAAGGCGAAGGTGAACAAATTGTGGAAATGCAATTCTTAGCAGACGTACATTTAGAATGTGAAGTTTGTCATGGAAAACGATTCAAACAAGAAATTTTAGAAGTAAACTACAACGGAAAAAATATTGCCGAAATATTGGATTTGACGGTGGAGGAAGCTATGGAGTTTTTTAAAGAAAAAAAAGAAGTAGTTAATAAATTAAAACCACTACAAGAAGTAGGATTAGGCTATATACACTTAGGACAAAGCAGCTCTACATTAAGTGGAGGCGAAGCACAACGCGTTAAATTAGCTTCTTTTTTAGCCAAAGGTGCAACGAAAGAGCCTGTTTTATTTATTTTTGATGAACCCACCACTGGGTTGCATTTTCACGACATCAATAAATTATTGAAAGCACTGAATGCTTTAATAGAAATAGGACATACCGTGATAGTGGTGGAGCACAATATGGATGTAATAAAATGTGCCGATTGGATTATTGACCTCGGGCCCAAAGGCGGTGATGAAGGCGGGCACTTGATTTTTGAAGGCACTCCTGAAAATATGATAAAAAACGCTAACAGTATTACCGCAAAATATTTGAAAGAAAAATTATAATTCCCCCTCTTGCTTTTGGTGTGGATATTTAAATCAAAACAAACAGCATGAGATAATTCTTTATGTTTCCAATGTAGTATAATAAAAACAATAACATTGTTCCCAAATATGGAACTTTTGTGTATCTTCGTATGGTTAATTAAGAGTAATTGAGAATTATTAAATTAAAGACATTAAAAGATTTTTGGAACAAATATCCAGACTCAGAAATTGGTTTGCGTGCTTGGTACACAGATATTGAAGGTAAAAATTGGAAGCACCCAAATGAAATCATTCCATTTTTTAAAAATTCAGATATCGTTGGAAATAATAGAATCGTTTTTACTATTGAGCATAATAAATATAGACTGATTGTTTTGTTTCGGTATAAAATCCAATTAGGTTATATCCGATTTATTGGCACTCATAAAGAATATGATAAAATTAAAAATATAGAAAATATATAGCCATGCAAAATTTAATTATTGAACCTATCACCACAAAAAAACAATACGAAAAAGCGTTAAAAACTATAGATGCTTTAGTACATTGTAAAGAAGGCACAAAAGAAGAGCAATATTTAGAAGCGATATCTATTTTAGTACATGAATATGAAAAAAAACATTATCCTATTTTGCCATTACAACCTATTGAAGCGATAAAATATAAAATGGAACAAGAGGGTTTGTCACAGCAAGATGTTGCAGAATATTTTGGAGGCAAAAACAGGGTAAGTGAGGTTTTAAATGGTAAAAGAAAATTGACGCTGAAAATGGTAAAAGCACTTTATAATAATCTTCATATTTCGGCAGAAGTTTTATTGGCAAAATAATATAAATATCATTAGATACATTTAAAACTAATCAATTTTATCTTCTATACATAACAATTGTATTTAATAATCAACTTGATATATTTCAGACTTTTCCGTAGTTTAGTACCAATATTCTCCCGATGAAAAAAACATATCTACTCTTTGCACTATTTATAGCATTTCATGCGATGCAAGCAGAAGAGAACTTAATGCGTGTTTGTGGTCAAGATGATTTGGTAAAACATTTCAGACAAATAAACCCCAACTATGACACAGAAGTAAAAGATTTATTTCAAGAATTTTATCAAAATCAATCAAATGCGCGATTGATGGAAAATACCGGAATGAATGATACAATTTATACGGTTAGAGTGGTCGTACATATTGTTTATTTAAAAGATGACAGTCTTCAAAATATTCCAGATACTTTAGTGTATTCTCAAATTGCAGCATTAAACAGAGATTATATGATGGAAAATGAAGACACTATAAATCTTCGCCCCATCTTTAATAAGTTTAGAGGAAATCCTAAAATACATTTTGAATTGGCCACAACAGATCCCAATGGAAACGCAACCACCGGAATCGTTAGAGTAGCCGCCAAAGCACCGAGCATTCCGCCAGCTAATGCAATAGATTCTTTAGTGGGCTCCACCGATAATTGGTTTAAAAATGGATTTCAAATAAAAACTATAGGCAATGCAAAAGATACCACTATAGGCTCCAAAGGTTGGGATAATAAAAAGTATTTGAATATTTGGGTGACGAATCTTAATATATTTAGAGATGTTTCAAAAGGCACCTTAGGGGGTTTTGCTTTTGCTCCTCCCGGATTATCAAATTGGCCAATGGGTATTGGTTATCCATCTAATGGAGATGACGGCGTTTCTATAGATTATCGTTTTTTTGGACAAAATAATTATTTTGCCCAAGCACGCCCAGATAAAGCTGAGATTATCGGCAAAGGACGTACCACTGTGCACGAAGTGGGACACTATTTAGGATTAAGACATATTTGGGGAGATTATGGAAATCTATTCGGGAGCAATTGCAATAATTTGTTAGATGCTATTTTGTTTTTTAATGATGGAATAGACGATACACCCGTTGCCAAATCGCCCTTTGCCAGTACCATTGGAGAATACAGGTGCGACACCACCGTAAACACTTGCAATATGCCATACCAAGGAGTGGATTACCCGGATATGTTTGAAAACTATATGGATTATTCAGGAGATAATTGTTATAATTTATTTACCAAACAGCAAATTCAATTTATCCGAATGGTATTGCGTACACGCAGAGCCGGAATTATCAGCAATAAAACATTTAATTTGACCACTGCTATTCGCCCAACAAGATTAAATGAAATGGGAATTTCTGTTTTTCCAAACCCTATTCAGGAATCTATTGCTATACAAATAGAAAAACCTTTATTTAAAGAGATGACGGTACAATTATTCGACATTAGCGGCAAACAAGTTTTAGCTAAAGTGCTTTCAGCAAATAGTGCTTATACAACGTTAGATACACATTCATTGTCTTCAGGAACGTACTTTATCAGATGCTTTAATGAAGATTTTATGGTTACTGACAAACTGATTAAACAGTAATAAAATCAAAACAAAATTCTAAAAAATGTACACCATTCTAAAACGATATGGAATAGACTATTTTATTATAGCCTTAGGTTTAATGGTGCTTTTGGCATATTGGTTTCCGTTATTTGGTACAAGCAAAGCATGGTATGCCCCCGCCAATGTGTCCGTTTATGGTGTTGCTTTTATCTTTTTCTTTTATGGATTAAAACTCAGTCCACAACAACTAAAAAGTGGACTCTCCAATATTCGTTTACACATCGTAGTTCAACTTTCCACGTTTGTATTATTTCCATTAATAGCATTTCTATTAAAACCAATTTTATCGCCTATTAACCAACCTTTGTGGGAAGGCATATTTTTTATGGCAGCTATTCCCTCCACCGTTTCCTCTTCGGTGGTGATGGTAGGAATTGCCAAAGGGAATATTCCTGGAGCAATTTTTAATGCCAGTATTTCCAGTATGTTGGGATTGGTAATAACGCCTTTATTAGTTGGTTTGGTGTTGTCATCATCTAATAATGCAGGAATGGCAGATATACATTCTATAATAATAAAATTATTGTGGCAGGTAGTCGTTCCCGTTATTGCAGGAATCATTTTGCATCCTTATTGGGGAAAATGGGTGTCAAAACATTTGCAAACCTTAAAATATTTTGACCAACTAATTATTCTCTTAATTGTTTTTACTTCTTTTAGTGAGTCTTTCGAATCGGGAGTTTTTGCTCAAACTTCTCTGTTGTTGTTGGTTTTATTAAGCATTGGATTAATATTGCTTTTAGGCACCGTTTATGGGTTGATAGAATGGATTTGCCGTTTCTTGAATTTCAATAGAGAAGATACGATTACTACAATTTTTTGTGGTTCAAAAAAATCATTAGTACATGGAATGGTTTTTTCCAAAATATTATTTCCTGTAAATGCCGCTGTTGGTATGATGATTTTACCATTAATGCTGTATCATGCCATTCAGCTTGTTGTTATTAGTATGATAGCGCAAAGAAAGTCTAAAGAAGTTGAATGAATTAAATGAACTTCAACTCATCTAAGGAGATAGCTTGGGAGATAGCTTGCTCCATTTTCACCTGTCCTTGTTTGTTGTAAACACGCAATAAAATTTTTATTGTTAATTTTTAAGCGAGGTATTGGATTTCTGTTTAATTTGAACTTCCTATAATTATAAAATTTAAGAGAATCAACTAAAAATATTTTTCAACTATAAAAATTTATTCACATGAAAATTATCACTATTGCCGTACCAGATGAAGAAATGTTGGCATTTGATGTCTTTATTCAAGAATCGAATGTTATAGTATTGGATGAGAAAAAAGACCTTTCAGAAATTACTGTTTACAAAGTAGATATGGAACAAACAGGTAACACTCAAGAAGCCTTGGAGGCTATGGAGAAAATGGAAAAAGAATTGGAAGAAGAAATTTGGAAATTACATCATTTCGCAGAATAAATTTTAAGAAACAAGACTTTTTTACTTGAACTAAAACTGTAGTTTTTTGGTTATATTGCATGGTTGTAAATTAAGAATACAAAAATGAAAAAAATTACCATTTCTGTTCCTGATGATAAAGTAGAAGAAGTAGAAGCCTATCTTCAAAAATTAATTCAGCAATTGAATATTTCTATTTTGAAAGAAGATGAGAAATTATCTGTGGAGGAATGGCACAGAGAAACCATTATAAAAGACGAAACCACGGGTGATTATATTAGCAGCGACGAAATAGAAAAAACTTCTTTTAGCAGAGAGAAATAAGTGCAGTGTTTATAAACATCTAGTAGGTTTATTTTGTAACTTTGAATGAGTTGCAATAAATGAAAAATTGAAAAACAGTATGAAAAACAGGGTTAAAAAAAATAATACAATCCCTTTAGATGAAGGGCTATTGTTGGAATCTGCCAAAATTGCCTCGTCAAAAGCAGTGAGAAGTTCAGTTGCTTTAGGAATTACCATGAAAATAATTAAAAATCATAGCATTATTGAGATTAATCCAGGTGAATCAAGAAGAATTTTAAGAAAAATTCCTAAACCAACTGTTGACATTTCATCATTAAAAAAAGGAATGATTTTAGAAAGAAAATAAATGACAGAAGCTAGATTAAGAATCTTTGCAGGACCAAATGGTTCTGGGAAAAGCACCTTGTTTGAATCTCTTTCTAAAAAATATAATACAGGAATATTCCTTAATGCAGACTCAATAGAAAACGAACTTTCAACAAAAGGATTTATTGATTTAAGTGAATTTAATTTAAATCTCACACAGAAGGATTTAGATAAATTCCTATTAACAGAACGTGCAGTATCGTTAATAAAAAAATCAATTGAAGATAATCATCTCATTGAATTTTCTTTAAAAGAAAATATAATAATTGATGCTGTAAAAGAAACTCATAGCTATGAAGGTGCTCTGATAAGTTCCTTTTTAAGATACCATTTGCAAGAACATAAAATTGATTTTTGTTTTGAATCGGTGATGAGTCATCCTTCTAAAATAGATGAAATAAAAGAAGCTAAACAAAAAGGATATAAGACGTACTTATACTTTATTTGTATTGATGATATAGAAGTAAATATATCTCGCGTCGAAAATAGAGTTGAAAAAGGAGGACATTCAGTTTCTATAGAAAAAATTTCAAATCGCTATTATAACACCTTGAATAATTTAATCAATATGATTGAAATTGTTGATAAATGTTATTTGTTTGATAATTCAAGTGATGAATTTAAATTAATTTCTAAAATCACACAAGGTCGATTATCAATTGAAGTAGAGCCAGATGAATTGCCAAATTGGTTTGTAAATTATGTACTTAAATTCTACTTATAAATACCTTAAATCAACAACAGACTCTCTTCTTCTTTTTGCCGCATGAGGGTTGCGTCTTTTTTTGATTTGTCTTTATAGCCGCACAGGTGCAGTAATCCATGTGCTAATACACGATACATTTCATTTTCAAAAGTAATTTTAAATTTTTGTGCATTGGCTTCTACGCGTTCTAACGAAACAAAAATATCGCTTTCAATTTTCTTTGCTGTTGTCGTAGCAGCATCCGAATTGTCGAAAGTTATAATGTCTGTATAAGTATCATGGTTTAAATATTCAAGATTGATTTTTAATAATTCTTCATCTGTCAAAAAAATATAATTCAATTCCTTTATGGTATAACTTTCTTTGTTGGCAATGGCTTTCAGCCAAGGACGTAATTTGGTAGGTTTGAAAAATGCAGGTTTAATAACGTGTTCAAAATGAAAAGAAATAGCCATGTATAAAAATATGTTTTTTTAGGCTGCTAAGATAATTGAAAACTTATTTCTACACAGCGGCCGCCGTCATAAAAACGCACTTCATCGGCAAGCGTGCGAATTAAGAAAACGCCACGACCATCTGGAATTTCTAATAATTCGGGAGTAGTTGGATCTGGCAAAATATCCGGATTAAACCCTTCCCCTTGGTCGCGAATAGAAAGCTTAAACATGGAATTGCATTTGCAAATTTCTATCATCACTTCTTTTCTTTCGTCAGAATTATTTCCATGTTCTATCGCATTGGTCACCGCTTCCACAGATGCCAATAAAACATTGTTGTATTGTTCTTCCTTAATATGATATTGCTCCCGAAGTGCCTCCATCATGGATTCCACTTTTGCAATATTTTCAAGACGGGAAGAGATTTTTAATTGAACTACTTCTGTCATGTTGGTTGTTTAACAGTAAATCAGGTTTTATGTTCTAAAAATTTGCGCACAAACACCCTTTTGAGAAAGCCTCAAAATTTTTTACTTGTAAGTTTAAACAATTAATCGATAAGTCGCAAGTACTTTTCTACTAAATTTTTATAAAATGGTTTTAAATTAGGTGGAATAGTTTGATATAATTCCAAAGCAGCTTTCTTTTTTTGTAAATATTCTTCCAAATTAGGCGGCAGTTTTCTCGGCACTTCAATAGCCGTTTTAGATTGGCGTTTGTCGTCTTCCTCTTGGTCACGTTTGGCTTTTTCAAACTCCAATAATCTGGTTTCAATTTCTTTTTGTCGTTTTATGGTTTCTGTCGAAAGCCTTTTATTCATTAACTCTTTCTCTATCTCATCCATTTTTTTTATCATGTCATCGATGCCGCCAGTGCCATCACTTCCCTTCTTTTGCTCCTGGCTCATTTCTTCTCTCATTTGGCGCAATGCTTCGCGGATAGCAGCTTGTTTTTGAACCGCATCTGCAAAGTCTTTTCCCATTTTTTTAGGATCGCCGCCATTTTTCATGCCGTCTTGCATTTTTCCCATTTGCTCTCCCAATTGTTTTTGCATTTCACTCATGGAAGGTTTTTGTCCCTTCCCGCCAGGCTTATTGCAACTTCCTGAACCGGGTTTGCTTTGGTTTTGTTGTTGTTGAATATTATCCAACGATTCACTGAGCATCAAAGCAAGATTATTGGCAGAAGTCATCACCATTTGTTGGGCTACATTTGCGGTGGGCTTTCTGCGTTCTTCTAAATTTTCCAATGCTTTTTTCATCTCACGATTAAGTTTATACACTTCATCAGAAATGAAAGATTGTATTTTGAACTGTCGTTTGCCTAATGCTTGCAAACTGTCGGCTATCATTTTAAAATCATCCCGCAGGTCGTATTGCTTTTGCATAATTTGGATGTATTTCGGGCTTTCGGTTTCTGTTTTTTTCAAATCAACCATCAGCTGTTCTTGGTCAAAAGAAAGTTTGACTAAATTTTCTAATAATTGACGAATCATTCGAATATCTTCTGCCGCTTGGTCTTGTTGCATTTTATCTAAACCTGATTTCATTTTCTGTGCCATCTGCTGCATTTTTTGTGCGGATGATTTTTGAGATTTGGAGGCTTTGTCGTTTTGTTTTTGTTCCAGTGCATCGCTGCTGTTTTCCATTTCTTTTTTTATATCTTCCGCATCCGATTGGTTGTCTTTAGTGTCTAATTTGTTGTCGTTTTCTTTATTAAATTGATCGAGTTGTTTTAAGTCCTCTTTTACACCCTCCATTTTTTTATTCAACTCCTGTTGTTGTTGTTGTAAAGTAGGTTGATTTTGTTTGTTTTCTTTGGTATCTTGAGAAAGTTGATTTTGTTCTTTAGCAAGTTGGTTGAGTTTGTCAATGGTTTCTTGTGCTTTTTGTTCTAATTGAAGTTGCTTAAAAAGTTTATCCATTTTATCCAATTCAGACTTCAAATCTTTATTGCTCATTTCCATTTTATCCAAATTCTCAAAAGTATTTTTTTGTTCCATTTTTTGCAAAATGTCTTGGATTTGCTTCATTAAGTCTTTCATTTCATCGCTCATCATATCCTTCAACATCTCTTGTAGTTTCTCTTGTTTTTTGAGAATTTCTTCTTCTGGTTTTTTAAAATCCTCTTGGTTTTTTAGGTTTTCATCATATTTATCTTTGATGTTTTCTAATTTTTTAGATAGCTCTTCGTGTTTCTTTTGTATCTCTTCCAATTGTTTTTTATCTTCCCACGAAAGAGATTTTTTATTCAATATTTTCTCTTTCATTTCTTTAATCTGAGCAGCCAGTTTTTGTGCTTCTTTTGTGGCGGCACTCAAATCCCCTTTGATGTCTTCGCTATTTTCGTACTCTTGTTTTTCCAATTGTTTTACGGTTGGTTTGTCATAAACAAACGCTTCCGACTTGGTAGATTTTGGTCCGGTTACTGCATCGTTGTCAAACACTTCAAAATAGTAATCCATCTTATCGCCACTTTTTAAATTATATTTAGAAAAATCAATTTGAAAATTAATATCTGAAATGGATTTATTGGTCAACGGAAGGTTTTGTTTTTTGGCTTCTTTTAAAATACCTTTTTCATCTTTGATGGAATAATGAAATTCCAACCGCGACAAACCATAATCATCCGAAGCGGCTCCTAAGAAAATGGCAAAATCTTTTTGAGTAGAATCTTGTATTTTTTCTACGCTGATGCTCGGAAAATTATCAGGAGTAGCAGCAATAGAAAATGAAACGGAATCGCCTTTTTCTACTTCGCTGTTCGAAACAAAAATGGTATAGCGTGTATCTTTCAATATTTTTTTTGAAAAAACAAAATTGTCTTTTCCTTTCTTTTCGGAAGTATAAGTTTGTCCATCTATATTGATTTTTACAACGTCCGTTCCAGAGGTTTGGAAATCCCAATTTACAGAAGTGCCGGCAGGTACTATTAAATCACCAGTATTTTTGATGGTTTCATTTTTTTTGCCAGTATGTGTAGGATAAATGAGATTGGTAGTAAAATTGGCAATCATCGGTTTTTTCAACACGTTAATTTTGTGTTCATCGCTGTTAAATTCTCCGGCAGAAAAATAAAATGGAATATCTGTTTGAATATTGGTAAAGCGATAGGAAAATTTATCAGCAGCCGTTTTTTCCATTTTGTAATTTTTCCCATTTTCATGGATAAATACTTCGTTGGGTACGGTATTCCCTTTAATAGAAAGTTTTATTTCAATGTCCTCATATTGCAATGCTTTCAAATTTTTATTTTCCAATACAAAATCAAAAGGAGCTTTTTTGGCAAATGTTTTATTAGGATTTAATAAACGAGTATTACTTTCTTTCAAGATATTAGGAGCGCCAATTAAAATAAACAACAAAATAAAAAGCGGCGGCAAAGCATATTTTAAGTATTTTTTATTTTCCTGTAAATTGATGGCATTTCCAAAGGGAACTAATTTTACATCATCGGTTTTTTGTTGGATGCTTGCTTCTATCAAATCTTTGTTTATCGTATTTTGCGATTGATTTTTTAGTTGAAGAATATTAAGCAATTTATCTTTCACATCTGAGAAATGCTGCCCAATAATTGTCGCTGCTTGCTCATAAGTAAGCTGTTTGCCAATTCTTAAATAATGAAAAAGAGGTTTTATAATCCAATAAAACAAGGTAGTCAAAATTGTTCCTGCAAATAGAACCAGTAATGTTTTTCTGACGAAAGAAGAAAAATAAAGTTGGTATTCAAACAGAGAAATAAACAAATAAAACCCGAACAGTAAACCTAAAAATAATAGTACACCGCGCAGTAGTTTATTCAGATAATATTTTCTGATAAATGTATCTAATTTTAAGAGTAACAGTTCGTAATTCTGCATAATTTGCTGCAAGTTAAATATAAAGCATACAAAATAGAAATGAAAGTTATTTTGGGTTAAAAGCCTTTCATTGGTACAAAATATACTTCCGTAAAATCGCGTTGCTCCATGGCATTTTGTGGGCAATTGCGTACATTAGGTTGTAGCAAGCGAAAATCTATATCATAATAAATCGGCATTACCACTGCATCATCTATTACTTGCTGGTCGGCTTTAGTATATAGTTCATTTCGTTTCGTTTCATCCACCGTTTGTACGGCATCATCAAAATATTGGTCAAAAATTTTGCTTTTATATCGGAATGAATTGATGTATGTTTTGGTAGTGAGTTCTGCGGGGACATATTTGCTGTGAAATAAATTTAAGAAGTTTTCGGCATCCGGATAATCTGCTACCCAACCCAACCGATAAAAATCAGTTTTGGCGGCTTCAATTGCTTCGGTGTGTTGCGCCCATGGAACAGTGAGTAAATCAACTTGAATACTTAACGTTTCTTCCAACATTTTTTTGATAGCTTCTGCCACTTGTGAATTTCGAGCGCCGCCCGAATTAAGTTCTAAGGTGACTTTAGGACAGCCTTTGCCATTTGGGTAGCCAGCCTTTGCCAAGTATTCTCGTGCTTTGCTGGGGTCAAAAGTAAATCCCTTTACATTGGTAGAATTATAAGTGCCGGTTCCTGGTGGCACTATGCCATAAATTCCTGGGAAGCCAGAGCCTTTTAGGGTAAAATCACACAATTTTTGTCTGTCGATTGCATAGCAAAAAGCCTTTCTCAAATTTACATTATTAAAAATTGTTCCTTGATGTTGGAATCCATAATACTGAATAGACATAGAGGGCATAAATTGCAATTGGAATTTTTTATAGGCTGGTTTTAATTGATGTTTATAATCTACCATTTCGTCTATCATTTCCAAAGGAAATTTATACACCAAATCACTGTTCCCTTTAGAAAATTCCAATAATTCATTTTTCTTTTCTTTAATGTAAGAAATACGCAGAGCATCTAAATAAGGCAATTGATTTCCGTATTCATCTTTTTTCCAATAGTTGGGGTTGCGGGCTAAAAATGTAACTTGATTTTCTCTATTTATTTTTAAATAAAATGGACCTGTACCAACTGGATGAATGCGAATTTCATTTCCATATTTTTCTATGGCTTCTTTCGGATAAATTTTTCCAAAAATTAAAGCCAATCGTGCAAGAAAAACAGCATACGGTCTTTCTAATTCAATTTGAACGGTATAATCATCTATTATTTTGATGCCACTTACACCACTATCGGGCAATATTTTATTGGCGGTAAGTGAATCGTATTCGCTGGCGCCTTTTACTACATCTTTAAAAATCCAAAATCCTTGATTATCTGCTGGATTATGATAACACAATCTATCCAAACAATATTTTACGTCTTGTGCTTTTAATTCTCTGCCTTTGCCATTTTTAAAACAAGGGTCATCGTGAAATAAAACACCTTTGCGCAAGTAGAAAGTATATTTTGTACCACTGGGGTCAATATCCCATTTATAAGCTAAAGACGGAACGACTGCCAAAGTGCTATCATCAAAAGTTACTAATCCTTCAAAGATTTGTTCACAAATCCGATGCGCTACTACTTCTGTAATATTTAATGGATAAAGTGTTTTGAAATATTCCTCTTCATTGGTTCTGAAAGTTCCTCCATAATAAACACCACCTTTTGCGGGGTGCAAACGAAACTCTCGTTTTTGTTCTCTAATACAAGAAATCATTAACACACAAACTAAAAAATAGAGTAATTTATTCATGGTGAAAATTATCTGTAAATGTAATCATTTATTTAGAGGTTTAATTTTACATAAATTGGGCAATGGTCGGAATGTTTTACGTCCATAAATATTTTTGCATCCGATAGTTGTGGCTTTAGTTCATCCGTAACGGCATGATAATCAATTCGCCAGCCTTTATTGTTGTTGCGCGCATTTGCCCGAAAACTCCACCAAGAATATTCCTCTTTTTTTTCAGGGTAAAAATACCTGAATGTGTCTGTAAATCCATTATTGAAATACTTACTCATCCAGTCACGTTCTTCTGGCAAAAAACCCGAACTGTTCTTGTTGCCAATAGGATCGTGAATGTCGATAGCTTCATGGCAAATATTATAATCTCCAGAAACGATGATTTTCTTTTTTTCTTTTTTTAGTTGATGGATGTAAGCATAAAAATCGTCTAAATATTCCATTTTAACCGATTGTCGTTCTTCTCCACTGGAGCCGGAAGGAAAATAACTACTGATGAGTGTTATGTCGCCTATGTCCAACCGAATAAGGCGTCCTTCTGCATCAAATTTTGGGATATCCATTCCTTTTACTAAGTTTGTATGGGGTGTTTTTATGGCAATGCCCACTCCAGAATATCCCTTTTTTTGAGCAGGAAACCAATAATTACTATAACCCAATTCATCAAATAACTCTTTTGGAATATCGGCTTCATTTGCCTTAATTTCTTGAAAAAGATACGCATCATATTGAGTAGATTTTATCCAATCTATTAATCCTTTGGAGATGGCAGAACGAATTCCATTCACGTTATAAGAAACAATTTCTAATTTGTTCATTTTTTTAACTCAAAGATTTCTAAACATTTAATAACTTCACCCCCTGTGCAAGTAAACAAAGCAAATATACTAATCCTTTTTTTGTTGACCTATTTTTCCGTTAAAAGCCAAACTTTTATAGATGGTAGAATATACGATTCCAAAACGAAAGACCCGATTTCTTATGCGAATGTATATATAAAAGGAACAACTGTAGGAGCTACCACGAATGATTCTGGTTACTATCAATTGAATTTAACACATCAATATGATTCTATTTCTGCTATGTTTTTAGGATATTTGGAAACAACATTGCCTATTAAGAAAACAGCAAAACAACAGATTAATTTTTATTTGAACGAATCACAAAGTATGCTGGCAGAAGCAGTGATAGTAGCAAGAAGAGAAAGTTTAGAAGATTATTTAATTCGAAAAATTTTAGAAAACAAAGACAAAAACGATAAAAGGCATCTGCAAAATTACAGTTATGAATTGTACAATAAAATAGAATTAGATGTAAAAAATTTATCTGAAAAATTTTTAAACCGAAAAATTTTTAAACCATTTAAGTTTGTCTTTAATAATATTGATAGCACCTCGGGAAGTGAGCCGTTTTTACCGATGTTATTATCAGAAAATATCTCTGATGTTTATTTTACGACCAAAATGAATAAAACCAGAGAAGTAGTCAAAGCGTCTAAGATGTCGGGTGTAAATGATGCCAGTTTTAATGAATTTCTCAATTTCACCTATCAAGATATTAATATTTATGATAATGCTTATACTATTATTGGAAAGCAGTTTATAAGCCCTATTGCCAATGCCTGCAAGACATTTTATAAATACAAAGTGACAGACACTTTAGTGATGGATAATATTGTTCATTATAAAATGGAATTTGAACCCAAAACAAAAGGAGATAATACTTTTTACGGCAGTTTGGTGGTGTCAGAAAATAATTATGCCATTAAAAATATCCAATTAAAAATGGCACCACACGTGAATATAAATTTTGTAAAAAATATAGATATAAAACAAGAGTTTGATTTGGTAGGCAATCAAACATGGATGATGACGAGTGATTATTTGATGATAGAATTTAAGCCATTAGAAAAAACACCGGCTATCGTAACAAAGAAAAATACAGTTTATCGCAATTTTTTACTCAATTCGTCCTACAATGATTCGGTCATTATTAAACTAAAAGAAGAACTCACCATAGAGGAAGATAAAGTAAAAAAAGACCAAGTATTTTGGGACTCCTCCCGTTTCGTTCCTTTGTCCAAGAATGAAGCAGCTGTTTATCATATTATAGATACTTTAAAAACAGTTCCTGCATATAAATCATACATGGATATTATAAATATGCTGCTGACCGGTTATTATCCAATCGGACCAGTGGGATTGGGCCCTATTTTAAGTGCCGTAAGTGTAAATAAATTGGAAGGTTGGCGATTTGGACTGGGCATTAAAACGAACGAAAAAATGTGCAAATGGGCACAAGTAAGCGGACATATTGCTTACGGGTTGAAAGACCACCGTTTGAAGGGAGATGTTGGGGTCAAATTTTTAATTTATAAATTACCAAGACAAACAATAGGGGCATCCTATGAGCATGAAGTAAGCAAATTAAGAAGAACGACAGACTTGTTGGCAACAGACAATTTATTAAATGTCATCATTCAGAGACGTAAGCCAACCTTTAGATTGCTTTATTATGACGCTGCAAAAATAAATTACAATATTGAATACAAACCCGGATTAAGTGTAGGAATTACGCTTCAAAATATAAAAATAGAACAAGGATTAGTTCCCTTTAAATATTTATATCTTAATAAAGAATCTGTTTTAGATACATTCAAAACATTAAGACAATCGGAAGTTATTTTAAACGCACGTTTTGCCATTGGTGAGCGATATGTAAATAAAAACTCCTTATTTAGAAGAAGCATCAACACATTCAATATTCCGGTTATACAATTTGAATATGTAGTAGGATTTAAGAAGTTTTTAGGCAGTCAGTTTAATTATCATAAATTGATGCTGTCATACGCACAAACTGTTCCGATTCGCACCATCGGAAGATTAGAAATAAAATTGCAAGCAGGAAAAATATTTGGCAAAGTTCCTTTCTTACTTTCAGAAATACATGACGGCAACCAAACTTATACATTTAGCAACAGTGCTTTTAATGTGATGAATGATTATGAATTTTATAGCGATCAATATTTACAATGGAATTTTACCCATCATTTTGATGGATTTTTTCTTAATAGAATCCCAGGAATAAGAAAATTAAAATTGAGAGAAGTCATACATACCCGTGGAGTTTGGGGAAATGTATCTCAACAAAATCGAGCGTTTAATCAACAGAATGATTCGTTTATAAAACCATTAGGAAAAACCCCTTACATAGAAGTTGGATTTGGGCTGGAGAATATTTTGAAATTTATCCGTTGGGATGTCATGTGGCGCGTTACGCATCGCGATAATCCAAAAGCTTATAAATGGATGATGACCTTTGGTTTTAACTTTAATTTTTAAACAAGAACGATATTTATTTTATACTTTTACCAAAAGGACACCATGCTCAGTCAAAATTGTATCGATACTTCCATTCCTTTTGTTCGCCTTTCAGACGAAGTAGGCTTTGTGTTGAATATGATGCAAGAATTTAAGACAGATAAATTAGCTGTGGTAGATAAGGAGCAATTATTAGGCGTGATAGATGAAAATATTTTAATGGAATATGATGAATTGACAACCATTGCTCCATTGCAAGCATCCTTACTTCCTTATAAAATATATGAAGGACTTCACCTGTTTGATGTATTAAAAGCCACCAAAGAACACACTACTTTTTTTCTTCCGGTAGTACATTCCGATAGTCAATATTTAGGAATTACTTCTCCACAAAAAATACTAAATGCTATGATACAACATTCTCCGCTGACATCCAGTGGAGGGATAATTGTGTTGGAGTTAGAAACAAGAAATTATTCTTTGGCAGAAATAGCAAAGATAGTAGAATCCAATAATGCGGTGATACTGTCCAGTATGATTACAACAACAGAAAACCAGCATTTAATACAAGTTTCTTTGAAGATAAATAAAAACGATTTGAAAGACATTCAAGCCTCTTTTGAACGCTATCAATATACGGTGACGTCCGTATTTCACCAATCAGAATATGAACACCAACTGCAAGAACGCTTTGACAGCCTAATGCGTTATTTAGAAGTATAATTTTTTTTTAGGAGAGTAAATAACTCTACAACTACTGCTGATAAATTCATGTATAACAATGGCATTAGCGGAAAAAGATAACGTGCTTCAAAATTTTTGTTGACGACCATGATTATAAAAAAAGTTAATCCCGAAAACAGAAAGGATAACCAGAAAATATCTTTGTAATTGTTGTACCAAAATAAAATAATGAAAATAGAAGCGAAAGAAAATACATTGATTAAAAGTAGGATTGCTTTGATAGCTATTTTTAAATAATTTCCTGAATAGTTATCCAAAAATGCTAAAGAAGAAGCATTACTTTGGAAAACTAAACTTTTGATATATCGAAACGGTGTGAAAAGATAGATATTCAATTTACCTTCGGGCTGTTTGGCAAAATTAGATTTTAATTGAATAAAATAATTAGAAGCAATTTGCTCTCTTTTCATAGTAATTTCTTTCGAATAACCTCCTTTTTTGGAAGCAATATAAAAAGAGAATAAAGAAGAGAATGCAGTATGTACTTGCTCTTTAGAATTGCCAATAAAAGCAAGTGGAGGGAGCGTGTTTACTATTGAATCGACCACTTGAGCCGTTTGTGTGGAATCTTGATAGACAATTCTACGGATAATCAAATTCGACATTGCCTCAGAAGAAACATCACCAGGATTAGCCCAACTAGCAATCCAATATTTTAAGTGCATATTAGGCATTCCATAATCCATCTGGTCGCCACCATAATATTTTTCTAGAATAACAATGTCTCCTTTGGTGACCATATAATTTCTAACCATCCAAGGCAAAAATAAAGTGGCAGCACCTGCAATAAATATCATCCACGAAAGAAGACTATTTTTGAATTTAAAATTATTGTACAAAACAAGAGTTAGTAAGATAGGAATAAAAATAAAAATTATAGACGGCCGAGTTAAACTGCATAAGGCAAAAATTATTCCACTTATATATAAAGTTTTATTGGATAAATTATGCTTGTATTTTGAGATGAAAAATAATAAAAAACAGAGCAATGATGGATAAAGAGCTTCTGTAATCGTGTAAAAAACAAAACCTGTTAGAGGAAAGTTTAGAAGATATAAAAAATAGGTGAACCAAGCAATTTTTTTCTTATTTGTAAAATTATACGCAGCTAAAAGTAAAAATACGGTAGATATTGCATACAAAAAGAGTTGTGTCCAACGGATTATTGAGTAACTACCCTCTTCTCCAAAAAGAACATAATGCATCCCATAAAATAGTGGATAAACAGGTGTCCTGCGAACAGAATTTAGTGGTGTTTCAGGATTATACGTAAACCCCTTTCCTGCATCGTAGTTCTTAATATGATTTATATACCAATAATCATCAATAGATAAAATCGTCTTATTGTATTTTAAACTCCTAGCACTATAAATAGTATCGTTTTGCGGGTTTAATTCTTTAATAGAAGAAATATTATACAAATTAATAAAAAACCCAATAAGAAAGGAGGCAAAAAAAGAAGAGAATAGAATTGATTTATTGAAAGGCATATTGAGTTTAAATATAAAAAATCAAATTTAGAATCAGGAATTGAATAATCATTAGATATTGAATTGAGTAAATATTAGAGCAGAAAGGATATATTTGCAATAATAAGACTAAAAATCTTAATCACTATATACTCAATAGAATAAAGTATATGCATTTATACCCTGTACAAATAGAAAGACAAGTAGATTGGACATTAGGACAACAACCAATATTTTTCATGACCGATTTTATTCTTGTTCCAATATTTATCTATATAATTTACACGTATTTTAAAAAATATATAAAAGATAAACCCGATTACTATCAGGAATATTTTATGAAAGCTTGGAATGTGCGCTTAGTTGGCTGTATTCTTACTGCATTAATGTATAGTTTTTATTATAAAGGCGGAGATACTGTAAATTTTTATCATTATGCATTAGGATTAATTAGAATTCTTTTTAATGAACCAAGTGTATTGCCCAGTTTATTGTTCAATCCTAAAGGATTTGATTCTACACGGTTTTTAAGTGAGACAAAATATTTTTTAGAAGGTGGATTATTTTTATTGGATGGAACGACAGCTATTGTGATATGGATATCATTTTTTCTCATGTTACTTTTTATGGGATCTTTTTTGTTAACCAGCATAACTTTTACATTATTCGCATTTTATGGATGCTGGTTATTATTCTTAGTGTTTTATGATATGTATCCTCATTTAAAAAAACAAATGGCAATTGCTTGTTTGTTTATCCCCTCTGTGTTCTTTTGGGGAACTGGATTAATGAAAGACCCCTTATGCATAGGAGGGCTAGGGATGCTTACTTATAATGTTTATCATTTAGCCTTTAAAAAAGGAAATAAGTTGAAATTTTTATCACTGTCTATCATTGCCACCTTTATTTTATTTTCTATAAAAGTATATATTGTTCTATCCTTTTTACCGGCATTGGCGGTTTGGGTATTTGCCCGCTATAGAGCAAATATAAAAAGTCCCTTTTTGAAAACAATAGCAACACCAATGTTTGTAACAATAGGCGCTGGTGCTGGTGTTTTTCTATTAACGATGATGGCTTCTTACGCACAAAGATATGCTTTTGAGGAATTAATGAGAACAGCACAAGACACACAAAATTGGTTGGTGATTGCGAGTAATCAAAATGAAGGTTCTTTTTATACATTAGGCGATATTGATTATAGCGCCATGGGCTTATTGAAAGTTGCTCCCAAAGCAATTAATGTATCTCTGTTTAGGCCTTATATATGGGAAATAAGAAAACCTATTTTATTGGCCGCCTCCATAGAGGGCATGGTTACTTTTTTTCTTACCATTTCATTGGTGTATAAAAGTGGGTTTACCGGTTTTTTGAAACTAATAACAAGTAATCCAGAGGTTCAATTTTGTCTAATCTTTTCTATAATCTTTGCCTTTGCAGTCGGTTTTACATGTTTCAATTTTGGCGCACTAGCAAGATATAAAATCCCCTTCATGCCTTTTTATTATATTGCTTTATTCATCTTAGCGGATGCACAAAAGAAGAGTAATTCAGTTAAAGTAACTAATAAGAAAATGTAAATAGATTTTATTAGTTTTGTCTTTCTTTAATCAATAAATATAAAATAGCTCCCTCTAATAATGAATATTGCCGTAGTAGGAACAGGATACGTAGGTTTAGTTTCAGGTACTTGTCTAGCTGAAACCGGAAATAATGTCATCTGTGTAGATATAGATGCCAAAAAAGTAGAAAGACTCAAAGCAGGACAAATTCCAATTTATGAACCAGGCTTGGAAGTAATATTTCAAAGAAATATAAAAGAAGGACGATTAAAGTTCACAACAGACTTAGAGGAAGCCACACAGAATGCTCCTTTAATTTTTTTAGCGCTGCCCACTCCTCCGGGAGAAGATGGCTCTGCCGACTTGTCTTACGTTTTAGGGGTAGCAGAACATTTAGGAAAAATTATTAAAGAATACAAAGTAATCATTAATAAAAGCACGGTGCCGGTCGGCACGGCAGAAAGAACCAAAACAGCTATTGCTAAATATGCAACCGTAGAATTTGATGTCGTTTCTAATCCTGAATTTTTGCGCGAAGGAGTAGCGGTAGAGGATTTTATGAAACCAGATAGAGTGGTAGTAGGGACAACCTCAGAACGTGCACGAAAACTGATGGAAGAGTTATATCGTCCATTTGTTCGTCAGGGAAATCCAATAATTTTTATGGATGAACGCAGCTCTGAAATGACTAAATATGCTGCCAATTCTTATTTAGCTACTCGTATTTCGTTTATGAATGAGCTGGCAAATTTATGCGAAAAAACAGGAGCCGATATTGAAACCGTTAGAATGGGAATGGGCAGTGATGCACGTATCGGAAAAAGATTCCTATTCCCCGGAATTGGTTATGGCGGAAGTTGTTTTCCAAAAGATGTGCAAGCACTAGCAAAAACAGCAGAAGAAAATAAGTATGACTTTAAGATTCTGAATGCTGTAATGAAAGTAAATGACAGTCAAAAACATGTTCTTGTAGAGAAAATCATGAATCATTACGGAACAGACCTCTCCAGTAAAAAAATTGCCATTTGGGGTTTATCTTTTAAACCCAATACCGACGATATTCGCGAAGCACCCTCTTTATATATTATTGAAGATTTATTAAATGCCGGTGCTGAAATAACTGCTTATGACCCAGAAGGAATGCCAAATGTACAACAGTATTTTTCTTCTTTGCCAGAAAATAAAAAATCTAAATTACACTTTTCAGACAGCTATTATAAAGCCGCCGAAGGGGCTAATTTTATAGCCATACTTACAGAATGGACAGAATTTAGAACACCTGATTTTCCAAGATTAAAATCATTGCTTGTAGAGCCTGTGATATTTGATGGTAGAAACCTGTATGATTTAGATATTATGGAAAAAGAAGGATTTTATTACAATAGTATCGGTAGAAAGACAATTACTATATAAATTTTAAACAAAATAAATGTCTCAAGTAAAAAAAAGAGTATTAATTACAGGTGCTGCCGGATTTTTAGGCTCACACTTGTGTGATAGATTTCTAAAAGAAGGATATTCTGTAGTCGGAATGGATAATCTAATTACCGGAAATATTAAAAATATAGAACACCTTTTCCCTTTAAAAGAATTTGAATATTACCATCATGATGTAAGTCGTTTTGTGCATGTGCCAGGAAAATTAGATTATATTTTACATTTTGCTTCACCGGCTTCGCCCATTGATTATTTAAAAATGCCAATTCAAACCTTGAAAGTAGGTTCTTTGGGCACCCACAATCTTTTAGGCTTGGCAAAAGAAAAAAATGCAAGAATGTTGATTGCCTCCACATCAGAAGTTTATGGAGACCCAACCGTGCATCCACAACCAGAAGAATATTGGGGCAATGTAAACCCCGTAGGGCCGCGAGGCGTTTATGATGAAGCTAAACGTTTTCAGGAAGCCATTACTATGGCGTATCATAATTTTCACGGAGTTGAAACGCGTATTGTACGAATTTTTAATACGTACGGTCCTCGCATGCGATTAGACGATGGGCGTGCCCTGCCAGCATTTATGAGTCAAGCTTTGAACGGAGAGGATTTAACTATTTTTGGAGATGGTTCTCAAACTCGTTCTTTTTGTTATGTAGAAGATTTAATAGATGGGATTTATAGATTGTTGTTGAGCGATTATCATCTACCAGTAAATGTTGGAAACCCACAGGAAATTACGTTATTGCAATTTGCTGAAGAAATTCTAAAACTAACTGGCGCAAAATCAAAATTAAGTTTCTTGCCATTGCCAACAGATGACCCGAAGCAACGCAGACCGGATATTACCAAAGCTAAAAATATTTTAGGCTGGGAGCCAAAAGTAGAACGTGCCGAAGGGTTAAAAATTACTTTAGAATATTTCAAAAAAGAATTGGGAAAGTAAATGGATATTTAGAGCGGTGATGTGAAGTTTTTCTCCCCTCTCCTAATCTCCCGTCTTATTTAAACCATTCTGAATATTTCACATAATTATTGGCAATTCGTTCGTTTTGATTTTTGAAGGTTTCTGCATCTAATTGTTTTACTTTTTTGGCGGGAATGCCGGCATAAATACTACCTGCCTCCACGCGTGTATTTTCTAAAACGACAGCTCCGGCGGCTATCAAAGCATTTTTTTCTACATAACAATTATCCATCACTATAGCACCCATTCCTACCATTACATTGTCTTCAAGTGTGCAGCCGTGCACAATGGCGCTGTGGGCAATAGATACATTGTTTCCAATAATAGTTTTTGTTTTTTCAAAAGTACAATGTATTACCACATTATCTTGAATATTTACCTTATTACCTATGCGAACAGCATTTACATCGCCGCGCACGACAGCATTAAACCAAACGCTGCAATCGTTTCCCATTTCTACATCTCCGACAATTGTTGCATTGGGAGCTAAAAAACAATTTTCACCAAATTTGGGTGTTTTGTCTCTGCAAGTAAGTAGTAATGCCATTTTTTTGTAAATTTATTGTGTGATGCAAAATAACTATCAAATAAGAAATAAAACAAGAAGAATATTGCAAACGGTAAGTTTGCTTTTGATTATTTTCTGTATAAATGCATGTGTGGCGGCTAAAGCTAAGAAATGTAACTGTCCGACATTTGGGGTTACTAATAAACACTCCCAACTAAATTGGTCGAATCATTTATCTGCTTCTGCTGCCAATATACACGCCTGTCAAAATAATAAATAATCCAAAGAAATGAACCGGCATAATTCTTTCGTTATCTATTAATCCTATTGCGATAGAGACTAAAGGAATAAGATAAGTTGTCATAGTGCCAAATAATGCGGACGTTCTCTGGATTAAGATATTGAAAAACACTAATGAATATCCCGTTCCAAACGCACCTAAAATCAATAAATATTTTATACTCATCCAAGCATGTGCAGGTTCATATATTATGGTGTGAAATGCCCCTGAGTATTGTAAGTAAGCCAACGCAAATGGAGCTGCAAAGCTAAATTGCAGCAATGCAATCGTTACAGGGTTTTCTGTTTGAAAATTTTTTTTGAAGATGTTGGCATTAATGCCATAAAATAAAGTGGCAACTAATGGCATAAAAATATAATAATTGATTCCTATTATATTTATTTGCTTTGATAGTACAACAATGACAGCACCAACAAACCCAACAACAACGCCGATTATTTTAGTTTGCGTTAAAGGAACTTTAAAAAATAAATAACCCATTGACAAGGCAAATAATGGAGTAGTGGCATTGATAATTCCAGCCAATCCGCTGTCAATTTTTGTTTCGGCAGTACTAAATAAGATGGCGGGAATTATATTGCCAAACAATGCTAATAAAGGTATATATTTCCATTTATGGTTAGGAATTTTAAGCCTTTTTATATTCCAAATGATAAGCGGAATGAGTGCAAGAAAAGCAATGCTCATTCGGAAAGCAGCTACTTGCATGGGTTCAAAAACGAGTAGTCCTTTTTTGATAAAAAAGAAAGAAAAGCCCCAAATAGCAGATAAGCCGGTAAACATTATCCAGTCGGCACTTTGAATTTTCCTTTGTTCTACCATAAGATGCAAAGGTAATGATTAGATTAAAAAGCATAAAACATTGGCAGGCATTTTGTAGTTTTGGGTATATGTATAAGTCATTTTTAATTACGCTCGTTTTTTCATTGTGTGTTTTTAATATTTTTAGTCAGGATAATAATATTCCTGCAGTAAAAATTGATGAGTTAAAAACTATTTACTCAAAACCTAATGACACCACCTATATTATCAATTTTTTTGCTACTTGGTGTGGCCCATGTATGAGAGAGATGCCGATTCTTAATCAATTTTATGATGAACATAAAGATACCAGAACGAAACTTATTTTTGTGAGCTTAGATAATATAGCATACATAAAAAAACTCCCGACAAAGATGAAAAAATTAGGCGTACAAGCTCCTGTATATTTGCTAAATGAAAGCAATGATTTTTCTTGGTTGGCAAAAATAGATAACCGCTGGCAGGGGAGTATTCCGGCTACTATGGTTGTTAATAATCAAAAAAACATAAAAGCATTTTTCGAAACGCCATTAGAAAAGGGACAATTAGAATTTTATCTAAAAAAATTAGGCTTGTAAGGCTTATCGGATTCTATTAATTAGCTTTTTTAAAAATGGCGGCAGAAATTTAATTCTGTTTTTGAGGGAGAAATACAACTGAGCATCTTCTTTTTGTAAAAATTCTACATTAATTAAGGACAAAAACAAAGCTGCCGTTTTGTAATCGTCATGAGCATACGAAATATTTCCTTGATGTAACCAAAAATAATGTAAAGATTTT
>ERZ724520.166-NODE-166-length-34889-cov-20.657174_pt1 | contig 34889 bp, 29 predicted proteins | sample MGYA00376053_ERZ724520 | MGnify/ENA primary metagenome ERZ724520 (study PRJEB28724, sample SAMN07190886) | activated sludge metagenome | isolation source: activated sludge of sewage treatment plant in Hong Hong | place: USA: Christiansburg, Virginia | collected...
CTACCAGGGTATCTAATCCTGTTTGATCCCCACGCTTTCGTGCCTCAGCGTCAATATATGTGTAGCCTGCTGCCTTCGCAATAGGTGTTCTATGTCATATCTAAGCATTTCACCGCTACATGACATATTCCGCTTACCTCCACAATATTCAAGATAGATAGTATCAATGGCAGTTCTAGAGTTGAGCTCTAGGATTTCACCACTGACTTATCTGCCCGCCTACGCACCCTTTAAACCCAGTGAATCCGGATAACGCTTGCACCCTCCGTATTACCGCGGCTGCTGGCACGGAGTTAGCCGGTGCTTATTCATATGGTACCGTCAAGTGAACAAGAATGCCCTTTTTTCGTCCCATATAAAAGAAGTTTACAATCCAGAGGACCTTAATCCTTCACGCGGCATGGCTGGATCAGACTTTCGTCCATTGTCCAATATTCCTTACTGCTGCCTCCCGTAGGAGTCGGGCCCGTGTCTCAGTGCCCGTGTGGCTGATCATGCTCTCACATCAGCTACTGATCGTAGACTTGGTGGGCCGTTACCCCGCCAACTATCTAATCAGCCGCACACCCATCATCAAGTGCCGAAGCTTTAATATTAATAAGATGCCTTATCAAATATATTATGGGGTATTAATCCAAATTTCTCTGGGCTATTCCCCGCTTGAAGGAAGGTTGTGTACGTGTTCCTCACCCGTTTGCCGGTCGCCATCAAGTATTGCTACTCATGCTGCCCCACGACTTGCATGTATTAAGCCTGCCGCTAGCGTTCATCCTGAGCCAGGATCAAACTCTCCATTGTAAATGAGTTGATCTGACTATTAACTTCAAAATTCGAAATTAACGGTAGATATAATTAAATTGATGCTTGTAAACCTTACATGATTCTTAAAGAATTATGTTGCTGTTGCTTCCAAACTTTCAAAGATCTTTTGACTTTTTTGCTTCCGATTTTTTTGACCGGGGTGCAAAAGTAAAGTCTTATATGTTATTCACCAAATTTATTTTCATTTTTCAGAAAATTTATTTGAAAATTTTTCGAAGAGCGATCCGTTTTTTATAACGGAGTGCAAAGGTAAAACCTTTTATTTATTCACCAAATTTATTTTCATTTTTCAGAAAACTTATTTGAAGATTTTTTCGAAGAGCGATCCGTTTTTTAAAACGGAGTGCAAAGGTAAAACCTTTTATTTATTCACCAAATTTATTTTCATTTTTCAGAAAATTTATTTGAAGATTTTTTCGAAGAGCAATCCGTTTTTTTAATGGAGTGCAAAAGTATAAGTTTTATTTAAAGTACCAAATTTATTTGAGTAAATTTAAGTATTTTTTATTTCTACTTTTTTAAAAGAACTTGCTGTTAAATGATTATTTCTAATAGCGGGTTGCAAATATAAGTGAGAATATTTTAGTACCAAATTTTTTTGAAATAATTTTAAAAAATACTTTTACTTATTCATAAAAGTGGGGTTTGAAAAGGAATTAAGCTGTTTTAATTTATAGACTGCTAATAGTATAGTCATTTATGTATTATTCGCTTGACTAGCTTAATTATTTATGTTGTACAAATAATTAAAGGACTGAACAACTAAAAACTTTAAAGTAGAAATAAAGATTAAAGCATTCTATATATTAGTGCATGAAGTTTTACAATAAGTGAATTACTTTATATACTTCAGTGGCTTATATGATCAAAGCTTTGCAACTATACTTACAGATTGGTTAAAAGCCACATTGCATAAAAATAGCCCTTTTGATGGTGCACTAAAATCGGCTTTAGCTGGATTATTGCTTTTGATAATAGTATCAAATTCTTCCAAAGTTATTTTTTTGGTTGCCACTCTTAGCATTGTACTAACCAATCCTTTAACCATGCCACGAAGAAACCTATTGCCAATAACGTGATATACTAAACAATTGGTTCTATTATCTATATACCAATTTGATGTATGAATTGTACAAAGAAAATTATTGACCTGCGTTTTTTTCTTTGAAAAGCTTTGGAAGTTTGTATTCTGTAATATTAACTCAGCTGCTTGATTGAGTTTTGTAAGATCTACTTTGTACGGATAAAGCCAAGCTGTATCAATTAAAAATGGATTTTTCTGATTGATTATATAATATTTATACTCTCTTGATATAGCATCAAATCTACAATGTGCATCATCTTTAACTGCTAAAATGCCTTTTACAACAATATCTTTAGGTAAAAGAGCATTAATATTATACCTATGTTGTTGTTTTATTTCTAATCCACTATCAAAATGAAAAAAATTGCACAATGCATGAACACCAGCATCTGTTCTTGAAGAACCAGTTAATTCGATTTTATCTTTATAATAAATAAATATAGCCTTTTCTAATTCTTGCTGAATACTATTTGCATTTTTTTGAATTTGAAAACCACTATAATTGGTTCCGAGGTATGCTACTTCTACAAAAAATCTGGCCATTAATTGAGTAATTTTCGAAATTGTTCTATTAAGTTCGACAAAGTGAACTCAGACTCCAATGAACTAAAATTTAAAACATCATAAATATTCGACTTGGCGGTTGTAAAAAACTTTAATCTATTTTGCTCTGCTAAAAACAACAATCCCAATGCTTTTACTTGCTCAACTGTAAAACATTTGCCTTTAATTGCTTTTTTTGCAGTACTAATCATTTTATCATCTGTCGTTTCTAAAGACATTAATTTTCTTGTTCTTGCAAAATCGTTCTCTGTAGCTAAATACACACAGCTTTTGTTGTATTGATTGGAATTACCTACTGTTTTGTTTTTTGCACTATCCAAATTGGTTGATGTTTTAATAACTTCATCGGTAGTAACAATACTGTTTATTGGAATAAAAAGTGCAATGGTATCTGATGGAGTAACGGTAAAATCAATATAAATTTCATCTAAACCCTGACTACTTCCCTTTTGCAGAGTACGTACAATTCGTTTTAAGACTTGGTTTGATTGTGGTGGTTGGTTATTTTCCAAATCCTTTACAACATCATTACTTACAAAAGCTTTCTTTTCTTGATCAGCAGAAATAAATTTTGGTGGAGTTGCAATTACAACTTCTTGAATTGGTTGCTCTACAGGTTTTGTTTCAGTTTTAGGAGTATTGTTAATACTATTACTGGGCTTAATCTTGTTTTCTGATATATTATTTACTTTGGTTGGCACTAAAGCCATATCATCATCTATCTTAACTGTATCGTAAATAGATTTTTCTTTTTCCCAATCTGCTGCATTGGCCATAACACTTTTAAAAGTTACCAAATTAAATAAGCCCCAACCTGTATTGCCAAATTGTTTTAAAACAAAGCCTTGATCTTTATCATCTACAACACAAGTAAACTTCTGTTCAGGATATTTATCTTTCGGAAAACCTGCAACAAAAAAGTATTTTCCATTTTTTAATTTAGGAATTACTAAATGTCCGTTAATGCTAGAACTATAGTTCTTTTGATTAATCATTACATAAAACGGCTGCTTATCTTCTGCTTGTAGGTAAACAAAATATCTCTTTTGTGCAAATGCGTTTATAGTTAACACATTTAGCATAATAACTAAGCCAAATGGCAATAATTTGAATAATCTTTTCATTAACCCTTTTTAATAATGAACGAATTTAGTTAAAAAACGTTTTTCTACGCTTCTCAGTATATAATTAAACCAAATACATTTTTAACCTTTTATAAAAATGTTGTACAGTTATTTTGCTTCTACTATATCTTTATTTATAAAAAATAATTTCATGAGAAAAATTTTTCTGTTTTTAAGTTTGTTTCTTGCAACATTAACCTTTGCTCAAACGGCAAAAAAAGACGATAGTTGGAAAACTCAATACAGGTCTTTTGTTACCAAAACCAACGATTTAGTGCATACTAAGCTAGATGCAAAGTTTGATTATGACAACAGTTATATGCTTGGAAAAGTATGGATTACTTTAAAACCGCATTTCTACTCTACCGACTCTTTACACTTAGATGCAAAAGGAATGAAAATTAACACAATTGAAATTGTTAAAAATAGTAAAAAGAGTGAACTAAAATATACTTACGTAGACAATGTATTGCATATAAAGCTTGATAGAACTTATAGCAGACAAGAAAAATATACCATTTATATTGATTATGTAGCAAAGCCAAATGAACTTAAAGTTGAAGGCAGTGCTGCAATTACCGATGCTAAAGGTTTATACTTTATTAATCCTAAAGGAACAGAAAAAGATAAGCCTACTCAAATTTGGACACAAGGAGAAACAGAAGCTACATCTGTTTGGGTGCCAACAATAGATAAACCCAATCAAAAAACAACGCAGGAAATGTATATGACGGTTCCTGCAAAATATGTTACCCTTTCTAACGGTAAATTGATGAGTCAAACAAAAAATACAAATGGCACAAGAACCGATTATTGGAAAATGGATTTACCACATGCTCCGTATTTATTTTTTATGGGTGTAGGCGAATACTCAATTATTAAAGATTTATATAAAGGCAAAGAAGTAAATTACTATGTAGAAAAAGCATATGAAAAAGTTGCAAGAAAAATTTTTGGCAACACTCCAGAAATGATGAAATTTTTCTCTGAAAAGGTTACTGGTGTTGAATATCCTTGGATAAAGTATTCTCAAATTGTAGGAAGAGATTATGTAAGTGGTGCAATGGAAAATACTACAGCTACCTTACATCAAGAAAGTGCACAACAAGATGCTAGAGAATTGGTAGATGGAAATGCTTGGGAAGGAACGATTGCTCATGAACTTTTTCACCAATGGTTTGGTGATTATGTTACTTGCGAAAGCTGGAGTAATTTAACTGTAAATGAAAGCTTTGCAAACTATAGCCAAGTATTGTGGAAAGAATATAAATATGGCAAAGATGCTGGAGATCAAGAAAACTTTAGCGACATGCAAGGTTATTTGCAAAGCGGTAGTGGAAGTAAAGATTTAGTACGATTCTTTTATAGAGATAAAGAAGATATGTTTGATGCAGTTAGTTACAACAAGGGTGGAAGAATTTTACACATGTTAAGAAATTATGTGGGAGATGACGCATTTTTTGCATCGTTAAATAAATACTTACAAACCAATAAATTTGGTACAGGAAGTGCCCATAAATTAAGATTGGCATTTGAAGAAGTAACAGGCAAAGATTTGAATTGGTTTTGGAACCAGTGGTATTTTGGAAGTGGAAACCCTCAATTAGATATTACTTACAATTATAGTGAAGACAGCAAAATTGTTTCTGTATATATTAAACAAACACAAAGTGGAGATAAAGTATTTAAATTACCTTTTGCCATTGATGTTTATTATGGAGAAAAGAAAACTAGATACGATGTTTGGATGACCAACAAAGCCGATACATTTAGTTTTGCAGCTACAACAAAACCTGATTTAATAAATGTTGATGGCGATAAAATTCTTTTGTGTTCAAAAAAAGATGCTAAAACTTTAGAAGAATACATACATCAATATAAATATGCTGGTAAATACTTAGATAGAAAAGAAGCAATTGATTTTGCAAGCAAGAAAACCAAAGATCCAGGAGCTGTAATGTTTTTAAAAGAAGCACTGAACGATAAGTTTGCACCACTAAGAATTACTGCCTTACAAGCATTAAGCTCTGTAGATTTAAGTGAGGGAATTGCCATAGTAGAAAGAATTGCAACAGACGACCCAGATCGTACTACTAGAGCTGAAGCAATTGATGTATTGGCATCTGCAAAAGACAATAAGTATAAAACGTTATTTACAAAAGGCACTAACGATTCTTCTTATACAGTTGCTGGAGCTAGCTTAGAAGCTTTAGAAGAAATAGATGCTGATGCTGCATTAGCAATTGCCAATAAATTATCTAAAGAAGTAGCTAAAGGGCGTTTAGGAACTGCAATTGCTGCTGTTTTAGTAAAGCATGGCGATGAAAGTTCTTACGATTTTATTGCAGCCAATTTTGAAAAAATGCCTTTATCTCAAGCCAAGTTTCAAGCTTTACAATCTTTTGCCGATATTTTAGCAAAAGTTACGGATGAAGTAAAGTTTAAGAAGGGTGTTGATTTAATTGTTGAGTTTAGAGACGCTATTCCTGCATCTGTAAAAGGTCAAACTGATCCTTACATCAACAACATTATTTTAAAAGGTATTGCAGATAAGAAAACAAAAGCTGGAGCAACCAACTTAGCAGATTATGTAAAAATGAAAATTACAAAATAGTACCTTTCCAAATAAAAGTAAAAGCCCTGCACTTATCATGCAGGGCTTTTACTTTATAGCTATTACTCTTGTATTAATTCTGTATTACTTAAATAATCGTGTAAGGGTTTATCTAAAAAAGGAATAAAAAAAGCATCTATAACAGTTAGTCGTATTAAACTTCTAAGAACAATGGAACCAAAACTTGCTTTAAATCCTTTTCTATTCACAACCCTAGTTTGGCTCATCCATTTTCCAGGAGTTTTAGAAAATATAGATTCTAAAATTGTATAAAATACAAAGTTAGCTGCTGCAAAAAACCACCAAAAATTTAGAAATGGTATTCTATAATAAAGTACATACCAATTGTACACTCTAAAACCAATATATGCCAATATCGATACTAGAATTATATCTATCATAAAATTAATTACCCTAGTACCAACCCCTGTATATTTTAAACTCATACGGCAAACTTACTGCTTAACATAACTTATACAAACTACTGTTTAGTAAATCCATTTTTACTGCACTTTAACCAACTTAAATATTCAGTTATATTGGGTGTATAACCAACAGGGTTGCTAATTAATTGTTCTTTGTTATTTAGCACTACATACAATGGTTGAGTAACTTGTTTAAAATTTTCTGCCTGAAAAGTTGCCCACTTATCGCCAATGGTAACAATTTCTTTTTTATTGCCATCTAATGTTGTGTAAGAAAATCTTTCAGTTATAGGCAACTTCTCTTTATCATCTACATATAAAGAAAGCAAAATGAAATTTTCTTTTATATAACTGCTTACTTCGGGTTCAGTCCATACATTCTCTTCCATTTTTCTACAATTCACACAAGCCCAACCTGTAAAGTCAATAAGTATAGGTTTATTTTGCTCTTTCGATAAAGCCAAAGCCTTATTGTAATCATTGATTACATTGGGTTCTAAGCCTTCTTCTTTAGCATGATGATGTTCGTATAAACTATAACTTAATGGTGGCGGAAAACCGCTTAAAAATTTTAATGTGGCATATTTTGTATTGGTAATGCCTGGTATTAAATACAATGTAAATAAGAATGCAACTACACCCAACAATTTACGGCCTAAAGTAATTTTCATGCCTTTATAATCGTGGGGCAAACGCAAGATTCCAAAACAATATAAGGTTAATCCAATACTTACTAAAGCCCAAATGCCAACAAAAACCTCACGTTTTAACAGTCCCCAATGCATTACTAAATCGGCATTTGATAAAAATTTAAATGCCAAAGCCAATTCTAAAAATGCCAATACTTTTTTAACAGTATCTAACCAACCACCACTTTTAGGTAACGATTGTAACCAATTGGGGAAAATAGCAAACAATGCAAATGGCAATGCCAAGGCTAACCCAAAGCCTGCAAGTCCTGCAGTTAATTGCCAAGCTCCACCACTTGCTGTACCTACCAATAAAGATCCTAAAATTGGGCCAGTACAAGAAAAAGAAACAATGGCCAAGGTTAATGCCATAAAGAAAATACCACCAATACTTCCTAAGCCACTTTTACTATCGGCTTTACTTGCAATACCTGACGGAAGTGTTATTTCAAAAAATCCAAAAAACGAAATAGAGAAGAAAATAAAGATGACGAAGAACACAACATTTAACCAAGCACTAGTGGAAATATTATTGAAAATTTCGGGCTGAACATTTCCAATTAAATGAAAAGGAATACTAGCGGCTACATAAATTAAAAAAATAAATAGCCCATAAATAACACCATTTTTTATAGCTCCTTTTCTGGTAGATGAACGTTTGGTAAAAAATGAAACCGTAACAGGAATCATTGGAAAAACACAAGGGGTTAACAATGCAATTAAGCCACCTAAAAAGCCCAAAAACATTACTTTGAGCCAACCTGAATCTGTATGTGTCCCACTTTCGCCACAAGCTACAATTGGCTTTTGAATATCTACAGTTGACAATACAATTTTTTGTGCATCTTTATCTACTGCAACTCCACCTTCTAAAGCAGCTTCGTACGTAAAAACATCACTAATAAATTCATCACCTTTGCCTAAAAAAACTTCTATAGTTCCATATAATTGTGCAGGAATTGGATCTTTAATAATTACTTGCTGAGTAACTGTAATTGCATTCTTATAAACATTAACTGGTAAATCATTAAACAGTGGATCTTTAAAAACAATAGCAGTTTCTTTAAAAGTAGGTTCACCTACAATACTATCATTTTCAAAATCGGCGGTATTAAATTGAATGGTTGTTAACCCTTCTACAGTTGGATTGTTGCCATACAAATGCCATCCTTCTGGAATGGTCGTTTTAGCAGTAATTGTATAATTATTGGCACTTGTTTTTACATAGTTAATTTGCCAATTTAGTTTCACTTCAGTTTGTGTAAAACCAATATTTGCAGATAAAAAAAGAAGAACTGTAAGCAAAAGCTTTTTCATGTGCATATTTATTAGTTTTTTTTACTGAAAACTAACTGCAAGAAATACGAAAATTGATTCAAAAAAATTCTTGCTGTTCTTACTATTCGTTTTCAGAAAACCTTTCCCTGCTTTTCAGCAAATTAAACGAAGGATATAATTGGAGTTGAAATTAAGCAAAATTTACACCTAAAGCTTATATAAGCTTAATATCAAAAGGAAGTTTTTTAGGCGGTAAACACATTTCATCATCGCAAACCATATATTCAATAGTTCCAGAAATATTGGTTTTTGTACCAACTCTAACTTTCATTTTTTGTACAAATTGTATTTTATTGCTATAATACAAAACGTTTACTTTAAAGTTATTATCGAAAACTTTTTCCAACTTTCCTTTTTCTTCAACTTTTCCTACTGGTTTTGCCAATGGGTTTAGTTTAAAACTAATTTGTGTTGGAACTGGTCCACCTTTGGGCGTATTTTGAGAATAAATATGCCAAGGTTTTTCTAAATTGGCTGTAATAATTACTTCATACGTATCGGCTGTTTTTTTAACTGCTTCATACGTAAAAGATGCAGGGTTTTGGCTTTGTGCAATACTGGTTAAACCTAACCAAACCCCAACTAATAAAAACAATAATTTTTTCATAAATTCTAATTAAGTCCTAATAATTCAAACACTGTCTTTCCATCTATATTATTTAAAAAAGCCGATGTTGCTCTTTCTGGATGTGGCATCATTCCAAATACATTGCCAAACTTATTACGAATCCCAGCAATATTCCTTACTGCTCCATTAGGATTAACAGTTTCATTAACATTTCCTTCCACATCGCAATATCTAAAAATTACTTGATTATTCTCTTCTAGTTCATCTAAAGTTGCATTATCAGCATAAAACCTTCCTTCGCCATGTGCAATAGGAATTTTTAATGCTAAACCATTGGCTTGCTTTATAAATACATTTTTACAGATAAATTGTTGACTTGCATTTTGTAACAATACCCCTGGCAATAAGCCACTTTCACATAAAATTTGAAATCCGTTGCAAACACCCAATACTTTTCCACCATTGTTTGCAAATTCAATAACACTTTGCATCATTGGGCTAAAACGTGCAATTGCACCACAACGCAAATAATCGCCATAAGAAAACCCTCCTGGCAAAACAATACAATCGTTCGTGGTAAACATACTTAAGTCTTTGTCTTTATGCCAAAGCATAATTACTTCTTTACCCAAATCGTTTTGTAAAGCATCTTGCATATCTCTATCGCAATTTGAGCCAGGAAAAACAACAACACCAAATTTCATATACAATTATTTATGATTCACCCAATATAAAATTTCAACTATAAAAACTTGCCGTTTGCTAAACGTAAATTTTGTGCAAATTTAGTATCAAAAGAAAGGTTAATTTAATTTTTTACCAACAACCAATTGTTGTAAGCTAAAAATGCTACACTTAACCAAAACAATAGGTTGGGTAACAATAAACGTTTTGGATAACTATAAAAGTTTGCAGCAAATGCAGATAATGGAACTAAACTTAACACTGCCGAATCTAACGAAGCACTTTTAAATATAAATGGGATGGGCAACATCAATAGCAATAAAACAAACATTACACCCCAGTTTTTTCTAAGATGAATTACCATTCTTCCACTATTTTCTTGATTGTGATAAATACCCAAAACAACTGTAATAAGCAATACTGCAATGCCTATCCAAGCAATTGAATTTAGTTTATCTATTGGTAAATGCATTTGTAAGTGTGGTAAAAACTGCACCAATAACTGCAACTGATCTGTTAAATACAAATAAGCAGTTAGCAAATAAAATGGCAATAAAATTCCCATTAATAAAATGAACCATTCTGCAATACGAAAAGGACGAACAATGGCCAATGCAAAAAAAGCAATGGCTATTAAACTAACTGTAGGGTGATACGCCAATATTGTTATACCACACAATAAGCCAACATTAAACAAAGTGTTTTTGGGTGATGTATGGTTGTTTAAGTTGGTTAATTTTAAATAAATCCAAATAATTAAAAAATTGGCAATTAAAGCCGATGTAATGGAGGTCCATTGTATAAAAAAACCAGAAAATAAAATGTACGACATAGCAACAGTATAATGTTGCTGGTGAAACATTTTTAAATTATTTAATGCTGTGTTTAAACGTATTGCTTGTAAAAAAACAATGGCAATGTAAAAATTAAAAATTACAGCAGATGGCAATGGCTGTATATACTTTTTAAGCAATATACCAATAAAGCCTTCATTTGATGCAATTGTTACAGTTGCAGGCGAAATGAAAAAATGAAAATGAACAGCAATAATAAGTACCAATAAAAAAAATATATTGGTTATAGCCTTATCTCTAAATAAAAATACCACAGTAATGTTTTAGTTGAAATCAATTTTAGCAAAGCAAATGTAGTTTCTGTATTGACAAGGAACAATTATTTGCTTTGCACCTACTTGTTTTGCATGTTTTGGCATAAAATCGTAGCCACGATCTAAGTTTTTTAGTGTAGGATTTCTAGTTACTTGTCCCTCTACAGAAATAAACTGATCGGTTAAAATTAAATTTCTTTTTTCTTGAACGTTAAATAGAATGTGAATATTTTCTCCTGTATTGGCCATTGCGTAGCCCAATAAATCATCAGAGTTGTCATCGTACTGAGATTTTGCTACAGTATTGGTCCATTCAATTTTTGCAGTAGAATCGTAACTAATAATCGCAATATTATCAGCATAATAACGAGTTACGTTGTTAAAAGAATTCCACCTATTCCATGGATTGCCCCAAGTATTGCCATAAGAATAAAACCCATTTCCACTATTGCCATAATTTGGAGAACCCCAATAATCCCATCTTGAATTGTTGCCACCACCACGACTAGATGTGTACACTGCTTCTGCCATTACAATAAAACCACCATCTTGTTTAGAAATAATTTGCTTTAAAAAATAATCGTTAAAAGCACCTTTCGTGCCATTTTCGCCTTTGGCATCATTTCTAAAATCATCTGCAAAAACCGATGCAGATGTAATTAATTCTGTGCCTTTTTGTTTATCCCAAATATGGCAAAATAAGCCATCAACATTGCCACGTCTTTGTTTGCTAAAAAATGAACTTACTAAATAACGCTTGTTGAAGTTGTCTATTTTAAGGCTCACATCATCTAAATAAATGCTGCCTACTTTAATTTCACTAAACAAATAATTGTCTGCATTTTTTGCTTTAAAATAAAGACTAAGTTTATTAATATTATCGCTTTGTGATGTTCCTGCTGCTCTTAAAAAAACTAAATCGCCATCATTATCTACCGAAAAATTATTTAGAAAATCATTTCTATCTGGCATTGAAATATTTAGAAGAGATTTTTTAATTAAGTTTAAATCTTTATCAAACAATACACTAGTTACAATATGATTTTTATCGCTTTTATTGTTCACCTTATACGATACAATCATTTGTTTGTTTTCGCTACTAATAATTGAATACAATTTATTGTTAGCCATAAAATTTATATCGGTAGTATCTAGTTCAACTGGCTCTCCCATTTTATTGCCTTTGCCATCTAATTTTATGGCCATGCTGTAAATAATACTTCTTTTTTGGTATTGATAAAACATTATAAAGCTTGATGAATAAGCAATAAAGTCTGTATTCAACACTCTATCAGGTAAAAAATTAAGATTGGCTTTATCAACAATTTTCATTTGAGAGTTGTAAGCAGTAATGGTGTGATCATCTCTATAATTTTTGTACGCCAAAAAATTGCCATTTACTTTTCCAATAATTTCAAAAGCCGAGCCTTTAATTTCGTCCTTATCGGGTTCAGAGTAAAGCACTTTTTGTGCAGAAAGTTGAGTGATAGAAAGAATGAATAAAAAAATAATAAATTTTATAGGTGCTAATACTTTCATAATAAAAAGTTTGTGGTTCAAATGTACGTGTTCAACCAATGCTTTGTACCCAAGATTGTACCAAATACAGCTTACGTAAAATTGGATTTATATATTTCGTTCAAAATAAAACAATAACTATCATTCATTAGTTAAAATGAAAAATTTATTTTAACATATTTGGTTACATTACTTTTTTTTACGTATACATTTGTTCTTAAATAACTTTATTTTTTGTGGGTAAGAATTTAAACAAAGTTTCCGCCGCTGGTTTGGTGATTGCGTTAGGGATAATTTATGGCGATATTGGAACTTCTCCTCTGTATGTATTTAACGCAATCATTAACAATAAAATCATTTCAGAGCAATTAATTATTGGTACATTATCTTGTATCATCTGGACCATTACTTTACAAACAACTTTGAAGTATGTTATTTTAGTTTTACAAGCCGATAACAATGGTGAAGGTGGAACATTTTCTTTATATGCACTTGTACGAAGACGAAAAAAATGGCTTGTAATACCAGCAATGATTGGTGGTGCAGCTCTTTTAGCTGATGGAATTATTACTCCTCCAATTTCTGTAACATCGGCAATTGAAGGATTAAAAGAGTTGCCTAGTTTAAGAGGAATTCCTACGGATACAATTATTATTATTGTTATTTCTATATTGGCATTGTTCTTTTTTATGCAGCAGTTTGGTACTGCAAGTATTGGTAAATTGTTTGGCCCAATTATGTTTATTTGGTTTACCATGTTGGCAGTTCTTGGAGGAATGCACATAACAGATGATTTAAGTATTTTAAAAGCTTTGAATCCGTATTATGCCATTGATTTTTTAACCCAGTACCCTGAAGGTTTTTGGCTATTGGGTGCTGTGTTTTTATGTACTACTGGAGCCGAAGCTTTGTATAGTGACTTAGGGCATTGTGGTAGACAAAACATACGCTACTCTTGGGTTTATGTAAAAGCTTGTTTATTGTTAAATTACTTTGGACAAGGTGCTTATTTGTTGGCACACTATAAAAACATGCACATTACTCCAGAAACTAAAGCCAGTTTAGGTATTAATGCATTCTACGATTTAATACCACAACAGTTTATTATTGTTGGAGTAATCATTGCAACAACTGCTGCCATTATTGCTAGCCAAGCAATGATTTCTGGTTCTTTTACACTTATTAGTGAGGCTTTACGTTTAAACCTTTGGCCTAAAATGAAAGTTCGTTACCCATCTGAAGAGAGAGGGCAACTATTTGTACCAAGCATTAACTTACTGATGTTTATTGGTTGCGTAGGTATTGTACTTCACTTTAGAGAATCTTCTAAAATGGAAGCTGCATACGGTTTGGCTATTGTTGGAACAATGATTACAACTACTTTACTTTTTGCTAACTACATGGTTTTAAAACGTACAAAAGCTGCTTGGATTTATGTCTTTTTAGCCTTCTATTTAATTGTTGAAACTGCTTTTGGTATTGCATTAATGCAAAAATTTTTACATGGCGGTTACATTACTTTAATGTTAGGAGGCTTAATGTTTGCAGTGATGTATGTTTGGTATAGAAGTAGAAAAATTAAAAACAGATATGTTGAGTTTGTACGTTTAGAAGATTATATACCGCAAATTCAAGAACTCAGTAACGATAAAACTGTACCCAAGTTTGCTACACATATGGTTTATATGACGAGTGCCAACAACCATAAAGAAATTGAGCATAAAATCATTTATTCTATTTTAAATCGAAAACCAAAACGTGCCGATATTTATTGGTTTGTACATGTAGATGTTTTAGACGATCCTTATACATGTGAATACACTGTTGAGCACATTATACCTAACGATATTATTAGAATTGAATTTAGATTGGGCTTTAGGGTTGAACAACGCATTAACCTAATGTTTAAAAAAGTTGTATTGGATCTTGTTGCCAATAAAGAAGTAAATATTACTAGCCGATACGAAAGTTTAGGTAAAAACAATGTAGTTGGCGATTTCCAATTTATTGTATTGGAAAAGTACCTTAGTCAAGATAATGAATTGCCTTTCTTTGAAAGAATAGTAATGAAATTGTATTTCTGGTTAAAAGAAATTTCTTTAAGTGAAGAACGTGGTTTTGGCCTCGATCCAAGCTTTGTAACAGTTGAAAAATTTCCTTTAATTGTAGCACCCATTACACATTTAAACTTAAGTAGAACTTACTTTGAAAAGCCTGAAGAAGAGGAGTATGAAATGCCTACTTTTTAAATTGAATCATGCAAAATATAAGTGTACACGAGTTATATCAGCAGTTACAAAATAACACTGTAGCTCTTGTAATTGATGTACGTGAAGCATTTGAACATGAGCATGAAAATATTGGAGGTACACTAATTCCATTAAATAAAGTAATACAACAAGCCCCTACTTTACCTAAGAATGTACCCATAATTGTATATTGTAAGAAAGGTATTAGAAGCCAAATAGCCATTCAAAAATTAGAAGCAAAATATGGCTTTACCAATCTTTTTAATTTAGATGGTGGTATAGAAGCTTGGAAAAAACATTATCCAACAAAATAAATATTTCCGTTCATTACAATATATTGTAAGCTTCTAACTGATGTTACAATTTTGTACTTCACTCAAACACATTATCTTAGAAGCTGTTTAAAACGATTACCATTAATCAACTGCTGCTATATATTATTTTAGGCATACTAATATTGAGTGTTCTTGCATATTTTTTGCAAGAAAAATTCATTTTTAAACCTGAAAAATTAAAGCAAGATTTTCGTTTCAACTACGATGTTCCATTTAATGAGTTGTTTTTTGATGTAGCTCCCAATGTACGCATCAATGGATTGCATTTTTATAGACCCAAACCTGCAGGGCTAATTTTATATTTTCATGGTAATTCAAGAAGCATAAAAGGTTGGGCTAAATATGCAAAAGATTTTTATAGATTTAATTATGATGTGGTGTTGGTAGATTATCGTGGCTTTGGAAAAAGCACTGGTAAACGCAGTGAAAAAGATATGTTGGCCGATATGCAATTTGTGTACGAAACATTAAAACAAACTTACCCCGAACAACATTTACTAGTTTATGGAAGAAGCATGGGCAGTGGATTTGCAACAAAAATTGCTTGCGACAATAAACCACGTTACCTTATTCTTGATGCTCCTTATTATAGTTTTAAAAAAGTAGTAGAACGATTTTTACCAATTTTACCCGTTAGATTTATTTTACGTTTTCATTTACGTACCGATAAATGGATAAGAAAAGTAAACTGCCATACATACATTTTGCATGGCACTAAGGACACACTTATTCCTATTAGCCAAAGTGAAAAGTTACAACAATTAAGTCCATCTAAAATAACGCTGATTCGTATAAATGGTGGCAGACACAATAACCTACCTTCCTTTAATGAATACCACGATTTTATTAGAGATATTTTAAAAGAGTAATCGTTATATAAACAAATTTTTACTTACTTATCTAAATTGTATCTTACTTAAAAATTATACCTTGAAAAAGATAATTCTATTGTGTATTTTTTATGGATTTGTTCCTCAAAAATCATCTAGTCAAGAAGTATCAATAAAGGATTCTTTGATATGGGTAAGTATGGATTCTTTAGTGAACCATTATGCCGATTATGGCTTGTACGATTCAGCAATAATTGTGGGCAAAAAATCAATTAATTTTTCAAAAAAAATATTTGGTATAAAGCATTCATGTTATGCCCAAAGCCTTTGTAGTATTTCACTTGTATATATTTACCAAGAAGAATATGCAGTTGCAGAAACTTTATTAAAAAAGGCTGTTGAAGTTTATAAAAAAGCTGTTGGAATTAACCATGTAGATTATGCAGCAGGTTTAAGCTATTTAGCAATTCTCTATAATTCTTGGGGCAATTACAATAGAGCCATTTCATTGTATTTAAATGCTTTACAAATTTTTGAATATGCAAATGAAAACCAAAACACAGAGTATGCTTCATTACAAAATAATTTAGCCGATGTTTATCAAACTTTGGGCAATTATACTTCTGCACTTCCATTGTTTAAATCTTCTTTAGCCATTAGACAAAAAGTAGTTGGCGAAAACTCTGAAGATTATGCAACTAGTTTAAACAATTTAGCAGGCTTGTATGTAGCAATGGGCAATTACAATTTAGCAGAGCCCTTATACAAAAAAGCAATAGAAATTATAAAAGATATTTTAGGCGAAGAACATCCAACGTATGCCAGTTTCATTAACAATCTTGCATGGCTACAAAGCAATATGGGCAAATATGTTCAATCGGAAAAACTGTATAAAGAAGCAATAGAAATTAGAAAAAAAGTATTGGGCGAAATGAATTCTGATTACTCGGCAAGCTTAAATAATTTAGGTATTCTATATGAAACAATTGGCAATTATAAAGGTGCGGAATTGCTATTTATTAAAGTGCTAGAAATAGAAAAAAAATTGTATGGAAATGATCATCCAAAATATGCAATAAGTTTAAATAATTATGCAAGCTTAAATGAAACCATTGGCAATTTTGCTAAAGCAGAAAAGCTGTATAAACAAGCATTGCTAATTAATAAAAACACCTTTGGTACAAACAATATAGACTATGCATTAAGCATAAATAATTTAGCCTATTTATATGAAACAATGTGCAATTACCCATTGGCAGAAACATTGTACAAAGAAGCATTAAATATTAGGCAAACAACTTTAGGCAAGAACCATCCTGAATGTGCAGCAAGCTTTGTAAATATGGCCAGCTTATATGAGAGTAAAGGCAATTATTATGCTGCTGAAAAAAACATTAAAACAGCCCTCAGTATATACAAAAATTCTTTAGGAATTAACCACCCAAATTATATTAAAAGCGAAAGCAATTTAGCCATTCTTTATCACGCCATGGGCAACTATACTACAGCAGAAGCACTGTATAAATTGGTGATTAAAAAAAGACAAGAATTGTTTGGAGAAGCTCATCCAGACTATGCAACAAGTTTAAACAATCTTGCAACATTATACGTTGAAACAAAGAAATACAAAGAGGCTGAATTACTTTTTAAACAATCATTGGATATTAATAAAAAAACTTTTGGAAATGATCATCCAAACTATGCAAATAGCTTGAACAATTTAGCTAGTTTATACAAGCAACTTAAAAAATATAGTGAAGCAGAAACCCTATATAAAGAAGCATTGACAATTAGAAAAAATACTTTAGGAGAATTGCATACTGATTATGCCATTAGTTTAAACAACCTAGCAAGCTTATATGAAGTGCAGAAAAAATTTAAAATTGCAGAAAATTTATACAAAGAAGCATTGGCTATCAACAAAAAAGTATTGGGCATTTTACATCCTGAATATGCAGCAACATTAAACCATTTAGCTTCACTTTATTATACAAGTAACCAAATACAAAAATGGAATTCTATAATTGATACAACCATTCAAACGGAAACTAAAAACGAGTTGATATTGCTCCAAAATTTTAGTGAAACAGAAAAAGAAAATTATTTAAAGCATGAAAGTTATATGCAAGATATTTTCTTATCTATGTTGTATCATTTTAAAATGCCTTTTGTTAATTCGTTTTATAAAAGTACTACAGTTAAACAAGGCTGGCTGTTACAAGGCAAACAACTATTAAACAATTATGCTACAAACACAAAAGATACAGCTGTTAAACAACTGTTCATGCAATGGCAAAGCACAAAAAAAATATATAGTGTAGCTATGCAATTAACAGAAGAAAAAAGAGCATTGAACAACATCAATATCGATAGCCTTGAACAACAAACAGAAAATTTAGAAAAGAAAATTATTGAAGCAATACCATCATTAAAATCTATGATTGTTCAAAATGGAATTGATGTAAAGACTGTTTCAAATCATTTAAAAAACAATGAAGTGGTTGTTCATTGGGTATCATTTAAATACACTTCTCCCGAACACGATACTGATTCAACATTGTATGCTGCGTACATTATAAAACCCAACGATAGCCTTGCAACATTTATCACTGTGTTTGAAGAAACTCAGCTAAAAAAGTTACTAAAAAAATATTATGGTGGAAGTGGTAGAAGTACTATTGATAAAGACAAAACAGGTTCTTTAACTATAGATAGTGCATTGTATAATTTAATTTGGAAACCAATTTTACCATTTATACAAAATAAAAATACCATTTATAATTTACCAGCTGGCTTATTGCATAAAATTAGTTTTGCATCGTTAACAGATAGCAATCACAACCAATTAATCAATCAATATCAATTACATCAATTCATTAGCATCAACGAATTGTTTCAACCATCTTCAAAATCAACACTACATAAAAAAATAAGTTTATTTGGTGGTGCAAATTTCTATGCAACTTCTACCAATACAGTACAACCTGCCTCAAAAAATAGAAATGCAACTGAAAATAAAAACATTCAATTCAATTATTTACCTGGCACAAAACATGAAGTTGAAACCATTGTAACAAATGCCAAAAATACTAACTGGAAAATTCAATCTTACTTACATAGCAATGCATCAGAAGATAATTTTAAAAAATCAAGTGGAACAAATGCTCCTACTATTTTGCATATTGCAACACATGGATTTTATTTTACTTCAACAAAAAAAATAAATGATTTTCCTCTTTTAAGAAGTGGATTAGTTTTAAGTGGAGCAAACAATTACTGGGGCAAAGACACAATTTTAAAAAACAAAGAAGACGGAATTGTTACTGCTCAAGAAATAAGCAATTTAAATTTACTAAATACCGATTTAGTGGTATTAAGTGCTTGTCAAACTGCATTGGGCGACATCACAGGAAGTGAAGGAGTATATGGTTTACAACGTGCATTTAAAATGGCTGGTGTAAAAAAATTGTTGATGAGTTTATGGGAAGTTCCAGATGCTGAAACAGCAGAGTTAATGCAATTGTTTTATAGTCATATTTTTAAAGGAGAGACTTATTTTAATGCTTTTAGAAAAGCCCAATTGGCATTAAAATTAAAATATAAAGATCCATTAAAATGGGCTGGATTTGTTTTAGTAGGTGAATAAAAAATTGAAATAAACCAACTGCTTTATAAATAAAATAATTGATATTTTATTTTAAGAAAACAACATGAAAAAATTACAACAAGGCGATATTATAATTAGTACGCCTCTATTAAACGATACCAATTTTGAAAAAACAGTACTTGTAATTACTGAACACAATGCCGATGGTGCAATTGGTTTAATTATCAATCAACCCAATGAAAAATATTTAAACCAATTACAAGAATTTGCTCACTGCAAACCAATCCCCTTTTATACTGGTGGACCAATGGATCATGAACATATTTATATGCTACATCAATACGCAACAACCATTAAAAATTGTGAGCTTGTAAAAGAAGATGTCTATTGGGGTGGCGATTTTTCTAATGCCATCGTGTTAATGCAAGAGTTAAAAGATTTGCAAATAAAATTGTGTATTGGTTATTGTGGCTGGAATGCCAACGAGTTGGAAGCAGAAATTGAAGAAGGTAGTTGGATAATTACCAAAGCAAATATTTCAATAGTATTTACTGCCAATACAAAAACAATTTGGAATGAGTTGTATGAAATGTGTAAATAGTTTTTTTACAAATTCCTATCCAAACCTACTCACCAATTTTCCCCAACCTTACACCTAACACCTATTACCTTGTACCTCTTTATTATATTTGTTCACTATGGCAAAAGCAGGTTCAGCATCGCCTATGATGCAGCAACATAAAGCTATTAAACAAAAATATCCCGATGCAATTTTATTGTTTCGTGTTGGAGACTTTTATGAAACTTTTGGAAAAGATGCTATTACAACTTCTGCAGTATTGGGCATTACGCTGACTAAGAGAAACAGTGGCGATGTAACAAGTATGGAGTTGGCAGGTTTCCCTCACCATGCGTTGGATACGTATTTACATAAGCTGGTAAAAGCTGGACACCGTGTGGCCATTTGCGATCAATTAGAAAATCCGAAAGATGCAAAAGGCATTGTAAAACGTGGCGTTACCGAATTGGTAACTCCGGGTATTGCCACCAACGATAAATTATTAGAACACAATAGCAATAACTTTTTAGCTTCAGTACATTTTACTGAACATGGTTTGGGCATTGCATTTTTAGATATTAGCACTGGCGAATTTTTTGTAGCCGAAGGAAATGAAGAATACATTGATAAACTATTACAAAGCTTAAAACCCGCTGAAGTTATTTTTCAACGTTCTTATCAAAAACAATTTAAAGAAATATTTGGTGTAAAATTTTATACCTACACTTTAGAAAGTTGGATTTTTGAAGAAGCATTTGCAACAGAAAGTTTGCTAAAACATTTTCAAACACATTCTCTAAAAGGATATGGTATTGAAAACATGCACTTAGGTATTGTTGCTGCTGGTGCAATTTTATATTATTTAAAAGAAACAGAACATCCCAATCTTCAGCACATTACTGCAATTCAAAGAATTGAACGAGACGATTTTTTATGGATGGATCGTTTTACCATTCGCAATTTAGAAATTTTAGGCAATGCCACTGGCGATGGAAATAGTTTATTAAAAGTGTTAGACAATACTGTTAGTCCAATGGGTGCAAGAATGTTGAAACGCTGGACTATCATGCCTTTAAAAGATTTGGCAAAAATTAATGAACGATTAGATACAGTTGAATATTTTATTAAAGAAATAGATACAAGAACACAACTCTCTTATGCCATTAAGCAATGTGGCGATGTTGAAAGATTGGTGAGCAAAATTCCATTAAAAAAAATTAATCCAAGAGAAGTTGCACAACTAGCAAAAGGCTTACAACAAATTGTTGTGATCAAGAATTTTTGTGCTATAAGCAAACAACCTTATTTGCAACGATTGTCGGATAATTTAAATACTTGTGATTTTATTTTACAAAAAATTCTGCATGAAATAAATGATACACCTCCCGTTGCAGCCAACAAAGGTGGTGTAATTAAAGAAGGCATTCATACAGAACTAGATGAGCTAAGAAAAATTGCTAGTGGTGGAAAAGAATACTTAATTAATATTCAACAAAGAGAAGCAGAAGCAACAGGTATTTCTTCTTTAAAAATAAGTTTTAACAATGTGTTTGGTTATTATTTAGAAGTAACCAATATTCATAAAAATAAAGTTCCTGAAACTTGGATTCGCAAACAAACATTATCCAATGCAGAACGGTATATAACCCCAGAATTAAAAGAATACGAAGAAAAAATTACTGGTGCCGAAGATAAAATTTTAGCCATTGAATTAGACTTGTACGATAAGCTATTACTGGCTTTGCAAGATTATATTGCTCCAATACAAATTAATGGAAACATACTAGCAACATTGGATTGTATTCTATGTTTTGCACAAAATGCGTTACAATACAATTACAAAAAACCACAATTGCACAATGGTTTAGAATTAGAGTTGACGGAAAGCCGACATCCTGTAATTGAAAGAAACTTACCCATTGGTGAAACGTATATTACCAATGATATTTCTTTACATCCTGAACAGCAACAAATCATTATTTTAACAGGCCCAAACATGAGTGGTAAAAGTGCAATTTTACGCCAAACAGCACTCATTACATTAATGGCTCACATGGGTAGTTTTGTTCCTGTGCAAGCAGCAAAAATTCCTCTTACTGATAAAATTTTTACTCGTGTTGGTGCTAGCGATAATTTAAGTGGTGGCGAAAGTACATTTATGGTAGAAATGAATGAAACTGCTTCTATCATCAACAATATTTCTGAAAGAAGTTTAATTTTATTAGATGAAATTGGTAGAGGAACTTCTACTTACGATGGCATTAGTATTGCATGGAGTATTGTAGAATTTTTACATCATTCTACTGCTGCACCCAAAACATTATTTGCCACACATTACCACGAGTTAAATGAGTTGGAAACCAATTTACCAAGAGTAAAAAATTACCATGTTACCAACAAAGAAGTAGGCAATAAAATTATTTTTTTACGCAAACTAGCACAAGGTGGCAGTACCCATAGTTTTGGTATTCATGTTGCAAAAATGGCAGGAATGCCTCCTGAATTGATTGATAGAGCCAATGAAATTTTAAAAATATTAGAAGATGACAGAAAAGAATTGACAGACGATAGTAATAAGCAAACACTTTCATCAGTCAATCGTGAGTTGTCTAATGCTGTAAAACAATTAAGTACTCCAAAAATGCAGCTATCTATTTTCGATGCACATTCTCAAACTTTTGACGATATAAGAAAAGCACTGAACGAAATTGACATTAACAGATTAACGCCTGTTGAAGCATTGATGAAATTGAATGAAGTGAAGGGCATGTTGAAGTGAGGTTGAAGTAGGTGAAAATTAAAAGGCTTGAGTTAAAGGAAATACCAATATACAATTCTCGACCACCCAATTCCTTATTTACCAATTCCTCAAAAATTACTCTTTCCCTCCCACTCCTTTAAACTGGTGATGGGTTTCTTTAAACAACACATTAAATGTAGTTAGAGAACCATAAATAGCTGTGATGTATTGTTGCAAATCAACCTTTTCTTCATCGGTTAATACTTTATTGGAATTAATTTTTTGTTCTATCAATCTTAGCCGATCTCTTAACATAACTATTTTATGAAAGAAGGTTTCAATAGGTATTTCTTTGGGTTGCAGACTTGCGTCTTTAGGTTGTAAAATAAGTGTGCCATCATTCCATTTATTGGCCATTGGCACCAACTGAAACTCGTGTAAACGTTGCTCTAAAATATTGTTCAATGCCAACTCAATATCGGCTAATGAAATTGCATTATTTTCTGCAACAGCTTCTGTTTTCTCAATTACTTTTAATTCAAATTCTTTTCCAATACTCTTTGTGCCGTTTTGTGTTTTAAACCAAATGGTATAAAATTCACTACCAACTTCTACAACTACACCTCTTCCAAAATGTGGATGTTCTACTCTTGATCCAATGCCCAATTGTTCCATAATTTTTTATTTTGTATAACAGATACAAAAACAGCTTTAATAAATTAAAGCTGCTGATAAATGATTTGAAAATTAACTTTATCCATTAAATTTTTCTTGCCAAGCAATCATACCACCAACAACATTTACAGTATTGGTAAATCCTAAATGTTCTAACATTAAACAAGCCATATTGCTTCTGTTACCACTACGGCAATAACAAATTACTTCTTCGTTTTTTAAGTGTTCAATATCTTCAATAGCCATATCTTGAATACGACGTAAAGTAAAATTCGTTCCACCAACATTAAAATCAGCATGTTCTAATTCTTCTCTAACATCCAATAAATTAATAGATTCATTGGCATCTAATTTCGCCTTTAATTCATCTACAGAAATAGTTTTCATGTTTAAGTATTTTTAGTTTTGAATTGTTGTAGAAGTGTCTGCAATAGTTGTTGGTGCTGCATTACTAATAAATAAATCAACAATTTGACCAGCCCTTAATTTATTTTGTACTTTTTGTCCTGGAATTGTTTCGTTAAATGCTTTAGGTGTTTGATCTACTACAAATGAGTTCAATGTGTCTGAAACTGGAGTTCTTGCAATAATTGGCCCAACACTTAATTTAAGCGATTGTAAAGTAGTTAAAGCATCTACAACCCTCATGCCTACTAAATTAGGTACATCTAAATCAATCAATCCTGGTCCGCTTCCTAACACAAAATCAATGGTACTGCCCATCGGAATTTTAGTGCCTTGTTTAATAATATTTCCATTGTACAACTGTTCTAAAACAGAGTTTCTAGCAATGTCTGGTTTATAAGAAGTATCACCCAATTTTAGGTTTAAACTTTGCAACATCATTTGTGCACTTTTAATAGAAAAACCAATTAAACTAGGCATTTCAACTTCTGGTGCAATAGCTCTATTCACAGTTAAATACACTGTTCTTCCAGCTTTTACAACTGCATCAGCTTCTGGTGATTGTTTAATAACTGCCAACCGAGCTGTACTATCAATAAAAACAGAATCTACTACCTCTACATCAAAGCCTTTTGCTTCTAATAACTTAGTTGCAGCAACAACATTTTGACCAGTAATATTGGGTACTTTTTCAGTTTCTCCATGATGAGTAATCCAATCTAAAGAAAAGAAAAATAAAAAAATCGTTACCAAAACAAATGCAATGGCAACTAGTATATTTACCCAAAGTGGTTTATCTGTAATAAATTTAAACACGTAGTGGCAATTGATTTTAAATTACAATAATGGTACAATATTAAAAACATTCTTCTATAACGGCTGTATAAAATTCTTTTAAAGTCCAACCCATTGCTTTTACTTGCTGTGGTATTATACTTGCTTCACTTTGTCCTGGCACTGTATTAATTTCTAGCATGAAGGGTTGTTGTGTTGCTTCTTGATAAATAAAATCTATTCGTACAATTCCTCTACAGTTCAATACCTCATACGCTTTTTGTGCAGCTTGCCTAATTTGTGTAGCAATAGTTTCGTTAATATTGGCAGGCGTTACTTCTTCACTTTTGCCTTGATATTTGGCTTCAAAATCAAAAAATTCGTTTTTTGAAATTACTTCAGTTATTGGTAAAGTAACAATGTTGTTCTTCGTTTTAAAAACACCAATTGTAAATTCTCTTCCTTGTATAAACTCTTCAATTAATACTTGATGATCTTCTTTAAATGCTTTATTAATTGCAGGTTCAAGTTGTTCTGTGGTATTTACTTTACTCATTCCAATACTACTTCCTCCGTTATTTGGTTTTACAAAAACAGGCAGTTGTAATTGCTGTAAAATTGTAGCAACACTTACGGGAGAATGTTTAAACAAGTGCATACTTTTTGCTACTGAAATTCCACCAAAAGCAGCAACAGCAACGGTATAACGTTTATTAAACGTAATTGCAGATGTTGCAGCATCGCAACAAGTGTAGGGCAATCCCAACATATCAAAATAGCCCTGCAACTTTCCATCTTCACCAGGTGTGCCATGCATACACATTAATACTGCATCAAAAGAAATAGTTGCGTTGTTGTGAACAATGGTAAAATTGTCTCTATTTACTTTCGTTTTTTCACCATTGGTATTTAAATACCACCAACCTGTTGGATTGATATCAATTGTATAAAAATCAAACTTATCTGTATCAATATTATTGGCAACTGTTACAACACTTTTATAGCTAATTTCTGCTTCTCCACTAAAACCACCAGTAACCAATGCAATTTGTTTTTTCATGCAGTAAATATATTTGAAAAGTTTGTATTACAAAGCAACGATGGGCTTTTCATTGGAGAAAGAATCTATACTAAATTTATTTAAGAACTCTACTATTTTTCGTTCTTTCCATTCCTCCCCTTTCTTGTCGAAAATTACAAAATTTAATATTAGTTCGTTTTCCTCGTTAGGCTTTTTTTCAGCTTGTAAATGCAGTAAGTAAATGAATAACGTAATCAACAAGATATAAAATTGGTAATTCCTAAACACAAGAATGGCAAAAGACTTAGTAAGTTCTTTTGCCATTCTGAAACAGGAAATATCACCTGCCGTTACACGATGAAGTTACATCCGAGCAACTTCATTTATTTAACACAAGGTAAAATGATATTTTTAAAAATGCAACCTTTTTAATTAAAAAGTTTAGCACACAATAATGTGCTTTAAATGTGCATTTTATCTTTTTTTGCCAATAGTACTTCAACAGTTTCTACATACAATTCATCTGGTACACAACAGTCTACAGGACAAACAGCAGCACATTGAGGTTCTTCATGAAAACCTTGACACTCAGTACATTTATTGGGAACAATATAGTAAGTATCTACACTTATTGGTGCATTTCTTTGATCTGAATCAATTACTGTACCATCTAATAAAGTAAAAGATCCTTTAACAGTAGTGCCATCAGCAACTGCCCATTCAACACCACCTTCATAAATAGCGTTGTTAGGACATTCAGGTTCACAAGCACCACAATTAATACATTCATCGGTTATTTTAATAGCCATAAAAAAAGAATTTGTTTTAGTTAATCAGTTGGTTAAAAATAAGGCAATTTATTCAACCTTACCTTTGTTGTTACAAAAATAAAGTGTAACCAATGATTTTACAAGAAAGAATTGCTTTGTTAGAGAACTTAGGAAAATATATTTTATCGAATAATGAAAATTGGCAACAAGTAAAAGAGAGAGCTAGTAGAGAAAATGCTTGGTTTACGCCCAACTTTATTGAAGTAAGTACTACAAATGTTGCTGAACAATTTTTACAAAAACATTTACTTGAAAATTGGATAGAATCTTACAAATTTACTGACAACCCCAATGAAGTTAAAAATATAGGAGTTGTAATGGCTGGCAATATTCCTTTAGTTGGATTTCACGATTTTTTATGTGTATTTATTAGTGGACATAAAATCACCATAAAACCATCCTCTAAAGATGAAATTTTGATTAAACATTTAGTAGAATATTTAGTGAGTTTAAATGAAGAATGCAGCAAACAAATACAATTTGCAGAAAATCTAAAAGGATGCAACACCTATATTGCTACTGGAAGCAACAACAGCAGTAGATATTTTGATTATTACTTTGGAAAATATCCAAATATTATTAGACGAAACAGAACATCTGTAGCTATTTTAACTGGAGAAGAAACAGATGAAATGTTAGATTTATTGACCGATGACATACAAATGTATTTTGGTTTAGGATGCAGAAATGTAACCAAACTATATGTGCCTGAAGGATATGATTTTATTCCTTTACTAAACGCTTTAAAAAAGTACGATGAGTATTTTGAATTTCACAAATACAAACACAATTACGATTATCATTTAGCCTTATTAATGATGAGCAATAAATTGTACATGACCAATGGCTCTGTAATTCTTTCAGAAAATGAAGCATTGTTTTCACCCATTAGTCAAGTAAATTACAGTCATTACAATCATGTAGAAAGTTTAATCTCAAGTTTAAAATCTACTTCCGACGTACAATGTATTGTTGGTAAATATGGAGTGCCATTTGGAAAAGCACAACAACCCAAGCTAAATGATTACGCAGACGGAATAGATACATTGCAATTTTTGCTGAACTTGTAACAAATTAAATTGTTACTCGAATTTAGTAGCAGTTTAAAATAATTTTTCAACATCTTTTGGTAATTGGTAAATTTTGACAAAGTGTAACTGAAAAAATTGCAGAAAAAGATAGTTATACGACTTTCATCGTAAAAGATTGTTAAAGGTTATATAAGGTATAGCTGACTTTTAAACAGCTTTCGATATTTGTAGTAGAAAGGCACAAAATTTGAATAGCTAACAATATAAAAAATACAAAAATGAATATGAATCTCAAAAACATCTTAGCCGTGGTTGCCATTAGTGCTGCTACAGCCATTTTGAGTGTGGCAGGCTATAGTAAATTTATGCAGCATAAATATGCTGGAATGCAAGAAGAAGGAAAATTGCCAGTTAATTATGCTGGATTTTTTGGCAACAACAATGCACCTTCAAACACAACAGATTTCACTACTGCTGCAACAAGTGCTACACCTGCTGTAGTGCACATTAAAACAAAAACAAAAGCCCGCCAAGTAAGCAACAATCAACCCCGTCAACGAAATCCTTTTGGTGATATGTTTGGAGGCGATATGTTTGAAGATTTTTTCAATGGCCCACGTATGCAAGTAGTGCCAGAACAACAAGCAAGTGGTAGTGGTGTTATTGTTAGTCAGGATGGATACATTGTAACCAACAACCACGTAGTTGATGGAGCCGATGAAATTAATGTTACCCTTACCAATAAAAAAACATACAAAGCAACTGTTATTGGAACCGATCCTAGTACAGATTTAGCTGTTATTAAAATTGATGCAGATAAATTACCTTATTTAGTATATGGCAATAGTGATGATGTAAAACTTGGTCAATGGGTTTTAGCAATTGGTTATCCTTTAAACCTTGACGTAACTGTGAGTGCAGGAATTGTGAGTGCAAAAGCTAGAAGCATTAACATCAATCAACGCCAAAGTAAAACACCAGTTGAAAGTTTTATTCAAACCGATGCTGCGGTAAATCCTGGAAATAGTGGTGGTGCATTAATTAACACCAATGGAGAGTTGGTTGGCATTAATTCTGCCATTGCTTCTCCAACTGGTTATTATACAGGTTATGCTTATGCCATACCTGTAAACATTGTAAAAAAAGTAATTGCCGACATGGTAAAATATGGCTCAGTACAAAGAGCATTTATTGGCATTAGTTATCCTGCTGAAGGTTTACCTGAACGTCAACAAGCAGAATTGGACAGAGATTATGGTTCTACATGGAAAACCAATGAAGGTGTATTTGTTTTAGGCGTAACTGATGGCAGTGCAGCTGCTGCAGCTGGCATTAAAGAAAAAGATATTATTACTAAAATTAATGGTACACAAATTACCAGTGGACCACAAATGCAAGAGCAAGTTTCTTTATACAAACCAGGCGATAAAGTAACTGTAACTTATAAAAGAAATGGCAAAGAAAATACAACTACTGTTACATTAAAAAACAAAGCAGGAAATACAGACATTGTAAAAACTAGCAATATAGTAGATAAAGTAGGTGGCACATTGGAAAATGTAGATAAAAAAGTTGCTGCTGCAAATGAAATTGCTGGTGGTGTAGTTGTTAAAAAAATTGGTACAGGTGCATTGTCTAAAACTAGAGTACAAGAAGGTTTTGTAATTACAACAGTGAATGGAGTTGAGATCAAAAATATTGATGAATTTAAAGCTGCAATTGCCAATACAAAAGATGGAAAAGTACGTTTAGATGGTATTTATCCTGGTTATGAAGGAAACTATACGTACCCTTTAAATTTAAACGAAGAAACTGAATAGTATATCATCATATTTGAATACTATGATTAACTAGGGGTTGTATTTTATAAAATACAGCCCCTTTTTTATATACATCAATTACCAAAAGTGGTGATGTGCAATGGATAGTTTTTATATAAAAAAATCTTGCCGTGATGCTCTACAAATTTCTTTTGAGCAGATTCTGTACTCAATAATTTTCTTGCAAAATTTTGTACAGTTTCTTTAATTGTTTTGACTGTAGATTCCTTGTTTTTTATTGCTCCAATATAACTAAACAATAATTTTTCAAATGAGCTTGCCAATAAATATTCATTAGCAAAAATATCGGCTGCTAAAATGGTTGAATCTGTTAACACAATAAATCCTGCATAAACACTATCACTTTGCTTAAATCGATTGATAAAAAATTGCTGATAATCGTTTAACTGTCCAGTTTTCTTTTTCTGAAGTTGCAAATAAGGATAGGTTTCTGTTAAGGTTTCATTGGCAACAAATTGCTTTTCAATTTCTCTCCAAACATGTTGTTGTACGCCACTACTATCACCAGCTTTGCGTATAGTTGCATCTGCAAATCCTGCGTAAGAAAATGGTTTTGCTTTTTTATCCCATCGCCCTTTTTCAATACAAAAAACATTCAAATAATTCACATCGCTTCCAGGTGCAATTAATTTGGTTTCTGCACTCATTCTATCTTGCTTTCCTCCTTTTAATAAATCGCCACTTTCAACCAAAATATATTCTTTAGATAAGTTTCTAATATTTAGTGTATTTACATTTTCTCTACCATCAAATTTATTTTCTGTAATCTTAATTTTCTTTTGTTGCATAGCAACACTTAACGATAAAAAAGAACGAGGAAATGCAGCATTGCTGTGTAAAGAATCTGTAAATCGAATAGGAATTAATGTTAGGTTTTTATAGCTCCAGCCAGAATCATAAACAACCTTAACATGCGGAAATGTAAGCTGTGCTTCAACAGAATTAAATAGTAAAAAAAATATACCTGCCAATAAAACTGTAAAATATTTCATGAATTGTGCAAAGATAAGCTGTGAAGGGTGAGTAGTGAATGGTGAATAGTAAGTTATGAGTTTTAATTTGTGGGTTCTAAGTTTTAGATTCATACCTGCTTCTTCCTTCCTATCACTCATAACTTAAAACTTTCAGCCTTCAACCCTCTACCTCCATTCTTTTACTTCATCCATTATCTTTGCAAACTATGAGTAAAAAAGTAAGGGTGCGTTTTGCCCCAAGCCCAACAGGAGGCTTACATTTAGGTGGCGTAAGAACTGTGTTGTTTAATTATTTATTTGCCAAACAACATGGTGGAGATTTTATTGTAAGAATTGAAGACACCGATCAAACTCGTTTTGTTGAAGGTGCTGAACAATATATTTTTGACACCTTAAAATGGTGTGGTTTAGAGCCAGACGAAAGTCCTTTACACGGTGGGCCACATGCACCTTACAGGCAAAGTGAGCGAAAACCAATGTACAAGCAATATGCAGAGCAATTGGTAAAAAATAGCAATGCTTATTATGCTTTTGACACTGCTGAAGAGCTAGATGCAAAGCGTAAAGAAATTACCAATTTTCAATACAGCCAGCATACAAGAAATGCAATGAACAACTCATTAACATTGAGTGAAGCTGCAACACAACAATTATTAGATGACGGAAAGCCATATGTTATAAGAATTAAAATGCCAGAGAACGTTGATATACATTTTACCGATATGATACGTGGCGAAGTAAGTTTTAATTCATCGTTGGTAGATGATAAAGTTTTATTAAAAGCCGACGGAATGCCTACTTACCATTTGGCAGTAGTTGTTGATGATTCTGCAATGGAAATAACACATGCATTTCGTGGAGAAGAATGGTTACCTAGCTCACCAGTACATGTATTGTTGTGGCAATATTTATTTGGAATTGAAAATATGCCTCAATGGGCTCATTTACCTTTAATTTTAAAGCCTGACGGGAATGGAAAATTGAGTAAACGTGATGGCGATAGATTGGGATTTCCCGTATTTGCAATGGATTGGACAAATGCTGACGGAACCGTGAATAGCGGTTTTAGAGAACGAGGATTTTTACCCGAAGCTTTTGTAAATATGTTGGCAATGTTGGGTTGGAACCCTGGAACAGAACAAGAACTCTTTTCGTTACAAGAATTGCTAGAAAAATTTTCTATTGAACGTGTTCACAAAGGCGGTGCAAAATTTGATTTTGAAAAAGCCAAATGGTTTAATAGTGAGTGGATTAAAAAAACGCCAATTAAAAATTACGAATTAACAATTAAGCAATTATTTGAAGAGAAGGGAATAACAATTGGCAACGATTACCATTTTATTAAAGTGTTGGATTTGGTAAAAGATCGTTGTACGGTACTTCCAGATTTTGTACAACAAGCCGATTTCTTTTTTCAATCTCCTGAAGCAATTGATATCGCTGCTATTCAGCCTAAATGGGATGATAAGAAACAGATTTTTTTTCGTGAATTGATTAGAACATATAAACTAAGCATTTTATGGAATGCCGCTGATATAGAAGTATCATTTAAAGAATCGGCAGCTGCACATCAATTAAAACCAGGAGAATTAATGTTGCCTTTACGTGTAATGTTAGTGGGTGGTAAATTTGGGCCTGGTGTTTTTGAAATTGCTGAATTAATTGGTAAAGATGAAACAGTGAAAAGAATACATCATACAATGAGTTTATTGAGTTTAAATAGTTAATTGATAAAAGAACTGTCACCTAAAAACTGGCAGTTTTTATTTTATAACTAACAAGCTCATTTCAGTTATTTTTGTTTTGTTTAAATTGTCATTATGAACAGACCTATTAGAGTTTTAGTTGCCAAAGTTGGATTAGATGGCCACGATAGAGGAGCGAAGGTAATTGCTACAGCTTTAAGAGATGCTGGTATGGAAGTAATTTATACTGGATTAAGGCAAACGCCTGAAATGGTTGTAAATGCTGCATTACAAGAAGATGTAGATGCTATTGGTGTAAGTATTTTAAGCGGTGCACACAATACAGTTTTTCCTAAAATAATAAATTTAATGAAAGAGAAAAATATGAACGATGTATTACTAACTGGTGGTGGCATTATACCTGAAGATGATATGAAAGCCTTGAATGAAATTGGTGTTGGTAAATTATTTCCTCCAGGAACAACTACAACAGTCATTGCAGATTTTATAAAAAACTGGGTAAAAGAAAATAGAAATTTTTAATACTTATAAATAAAAGAAACGGTCTAATTAAAATTAGACCGTTTCTTTTATACAATATATTTTTTCACTATTACCAACCTCCACTGGCTCCACCACCTCCACTACTTCCTCCTCCAAAACCACCAAAGCCTCCTCCACCTCCACCACCCCAATCACCACCACCACTTCCTCCACCTCTTCCTAAGTTGGAAAATATCATTGGCAATATAAAGTCGCTAGCATTTAGTCTATTTCTTCTACCACCTTGATTGCCTCCTCCACCTCTACCAACAATCATTAGTACAATAAACAAAATAACTACAAAAGCTAAAATTCCGCCGCCCTTACTACCATCTTGATTGCCTTTTCTATTTCGTTTAGTTTTATACTCACCTGCAGCAGCTTTGCTTAAATCTTCTACAGCTTTTGTAATACCACCTAAATAATTTTTTTGTCTAAAAGCAGGTTTAATATCGTTGTTAATAATGTCATTGGCAATTACATCAGGTATTGCACCTTCTAAACCATAGCCAACTTCTATTCTTACTTTTCTGTCATCAATTGCAATTAATAATAAAACTCCATTGTTTGTTTTTTTGTTGCCAATGCCCCATTCTCTAAAAGTTTTAACAGCAACTTCTTCAAGAATTTCGCCATTTAAACTTGGTACGGTTAATACAACAATTTGATTGCTTGTACTATCGTCTAAGGCGATTAATTTCTTTTCCAATACTTCTTTATCGTAACTATCTAACACTTTAGCATAGTCATTCACTAAACGCATTGGATTAGGCTTAGGAATGCTTTTTTGTGCCACAGCTATGGTTACAAAAAACAAAAAAAGAAGACTAAAAAGTTGTTTCATTATTACAAATCAAAAAAGAGAAATAAAATACTTCATCCAATATTAACTTCCAAAAACAATCTCATCGGAAAGTTCATTTACGTCGGTAGAGTTATTGTATGGAAAATTAGCAGCTAACGCATTGCCAATATTTATTGCAATTGTAGCAATACCTTCAGCATAGTTTTCTTTGTTAAAGAATTGAATCATGTGTTTCACTTCTTCATTCCAAAAAGCAGTGCCCACTTTTTCATGAATTCCTTTATCGCCAAAAACTGCTAGCTGCCTATCTTTTAAAGCCACATAAATTAAGACTGCATTGCGTTGCTCGGTTTGGTACATTTTAAGTTGACCAAAAATTTCTTCTGCTCTGTCTACAGCTTGTACAAACTTGCATCGGCTTTCTACAAAAACTCTCACTTCACCACTGGTATTCAACTCTGCAGCTTTAATACCAGCGGTAATGATTTCTTTTTCTTCGGCAGTAAAAAAATTGGCTGCTTTTTTTCTGAATAAATTCAGCATATTGTATTACTTAATGTTGAATTCAATATCTGGAGCTTTTTCGCTTCCAGCATCGGCTTTATAAAATTCTTTTGCTTTAAAGCCAAACATCCCTGCAAATATGTTATTTGGAAAAGTTCTAACTTTTAAGTTAAACCCTTCAACTGATTTATTAAAATCTTGACGAGCAACATTAATTCTGTTTTCAGTTCCTTCAATTTGAGTTTGAAAATCTTGGAAAGATTTAGTAGTTTTTAAATCTGGGTATGCTTCTGCAACTGCCATTAATCTTCCAAATGCACTTTGTAATTGCCCCTGAGCAGCTTGATATTTTGCTAAAGTTTCAGGATCGTTAATATCTACTTTTATTTGAGTAGCACTTGCACGAGCAGCCAAAACATCTTTCAATGTACTTTTTTCGAAGTTGGCCGATCCTTCAATTGTTTTAATTACACTACTGTACAAATCGGTTCTACGCTGATAGTTGGTTTCTACATTTGCCCAAACTTTTTGCACATCTACATCGGAAGTTACCAAACCATTGTATTTAGTACAAGCAAAGCCTCCTAATATTACTATTAAGCCTAAAATAACGATTAGTGATAAGTTTTTTGTTTTCATTGTTCTGTTTACTTTTTATTAGATAATTATTTGTAGCATATTTATTCTGAATATTACAAAACAACTTTCAATTGTTTATACACATTCAATAATTGCCGAATTGACTTAATATCAGTACAAATCTGCATTAAATTATTACTCAATACACATTTTAAAAAAAGTTTCTAAAAAACAAAGAAAGTTTTGGCACAAACAAGATACACTTCTATATTTGCAGCCCAATTAACCGTTGGAGCGTTGGTCAAGGGGTTAAGACGCCTCCCTTTCACGGAGGAATCACGGGTTCGATTCCCGTACGCTCTAC
>ERZ724520.167-NODE-167-length-34860-cov-5.213791_pt1 | contig 34860 bp, 31 predicted proteins | sample MGYA00376053_ERZ724520 | MGnify/ENA primary metagenome ERZ724520 (study PRJEB28724, sample SAMN07190886) | activated sludge metagenome | isolation source: activated sludge of sewage treatment plant in Hong Hong | place: USA: Christiansburg, Virginia | collected...
TAACCCCACCATGTCTAGCTAAAGTTCGAGGATCGCCCACCAGCTCCGGTTTAAATTTTATGGTAGCTTTGGCAAATACAAATTCTATTTCTACTAATTCCATTCCAATAAATTTATTGAATGGAATAAACTCATTAAAAATTTTAAAATACAATTCCTTAGGACCTTTCATCTGTCTTTTTTAATCTTCAATGATAAATAAATTTTCAGAAATATAGTCACAAAATAATTTTCCTACATTCGTTAATGTATAAATATTATTTAAATTTTTTATCCATTTATTGTCCATAAAAGGAGAAACTTCCAACATAAAATGTTGCAAATATTCCTCTCCAAAATCATTTTTTATTTTCTCACTGTTTACACCATACATCGTTCGGATAGCCGTCATAATATATTCGTTGTAACGATTGGTTTTGGATAAATTTTCCGTTTCAAAAGAGAACTCCTTGGCAATTATTTTTTGAGTGTAAATAGTATTGTTGGCAATATTCCAATATCTGTTTTTCCCATCATAAGAATGAGCACTTGGTCCAATGCCTAAATATGGAATTCCTTTCCAATAATTGGTATTGTGAAAAGCAAAAAAACCTTCTTTACAAAAGTTAGAAATTTCATATTGTAAGTATTGATGTTTTTGCATTTCTTCTAATAAAATAGAAAATTGTTGTACCATCCGTTCATCCGTGGGTGCTGTTTTTTTATGTTTTTTTATTTCACTTTCTAAAGCAGTTTTACCTTCCACCGTTAAAGCATAGCAGGAAATATGCGGAATATCTAATGCAAAAGCAGTGTGCAAATTTTGTCGCCATTGTTCATCATTCATCGTGGGCGTTCCATAAATTAAATCAATAGATAAATTATGAAAACCGATTTGTTTGGCAAATTGAATGCATTGCAATGCCTCGGATGCATGGTGCGCACGATTCATGTATTGTAAATCTTCTTCATGGAAAGACTGAACACCAATACTAAAACGATTGATAATTGTTTGTTCTTTTATTTGAATAAGATATTCTTTAGTTAAATCATCCGGATTGGCTTCTAAGGTAATTTCTGCTTGTGTGCCAACTGAAAATAGTTGTTGAATATGTTGAATAAATCCATTGATTTCATCAATAGTAAGCAAACTGGGCGTACCACCGCCAAAATAAATGCTTTCAATAATCGTTTCAGAGGAGAAAAAACTTTTGCGCATTTCTAATTCCTGATGCATGGCTTTTAATACCTCTTCTTTATAGCGAATTAAGGTGGAAAAATGAAAATTGCAATAGGAACAAGCCTGTTTGCAAAAGGGAATATGTAAATAGATGCCACCCATATTGTTGCAAGGTAGTGAGGAATACACAATAATTAATACCTTTGAGAAATTAGATAATAGGTTTAATTGAAAATTAAAATCTTCCAAATATCGCTTTTCATTCTTATGAGTATGTCTTGTGCGTATGCTCAAAGCATACATTTATTGATAAATAAAGAAGATTCAACTTTTAAGTTAAAATCCAAACAATTTTTTAAGAATGAAAAAGAAGCCAAACAGTTTTTAAAAATCACCCAAAATTCACTAATTAGAAAAGGATACCTCGAAGCATCTTTTGATAGTGTTACAAAGCGAAACGACACGCTATTCGCCTTTTTTCATTCAGGTAAAAAACATGATATCAAAATTCCTACAACAGAAATAAGTAAAAAGAAAAGTAAGAAAATAAATCATTCAGACATCTTTGAATCAGAAATTACCAAAGAAAAAATCATACAAGATTTTGAAAATAATGGATATCCATTTGCAAAAATAGTTTCAGATAGTGTGGTTTTAACGGATAGCTCGCTCCGTATAAAATATGCAATTGATAAAGGCAATTTGATAACAGTAGATAGTTTTTTAAACCATGGAACCTCGAAACTCACAAAAGGATTTATTCAAAATTATATTTTAATAAAAAGCAAACAACCGTACAATGAATCCAAAATTCGAAATATAGATTTATTGCTCCAAAAACTTCCGTACGCCACCATCAAACAACCCACTTCCATTATTTTTAGAGATAACAAAGCCGACATACATCTTTATTTAGACAAACGAAAAGTCAATTCCTTTGATTTTTTAATTGGCTTTTTGCCCGGTAGCAACAATGGAAAAATATTGATTACGGGCGAAGCAAAAATACATTTACAAAATGCCTTTAAACGAGGAGAAGAAATTTATTTGGAATGGAGAAAGTTGCAGCGGCAGTCGCAATTATTGGATGTTCGATTTAATTATCCCTTTTTGTTGAATGCTCCAATTGGAATAAATTTCAACTTTAAATTGGAAAAACGAGATTCTTCCTCTTTGGATTTGGCTTGGCAGTTAGGCTTGCCTTATATCACCAGTTCCAATAATTATATCAAAGGCTTTTACAAATATTTCCAAACTATCATTCTGAATGCAGATACTACTTTTGCAAAACTGAATAAAAAATTACCGAGTAATTTGGATGCTGTTTACAATCAATATGGCATGCAGGCGTATTACGAAAAATTAGATTATTTATTTAATCCACAAAAAGGGTATGAATTACAATTAAGCGGCTCTATTGGTACTAAAAAAATAAAACCCAATAATCAAATCACGACACTGCAAGACGGTTCGGGTAATTTTGATTATGCTACATTGTACGATAGCATCAAGCGCAAATCCATAAAAGGCGATTTATTTTGGATGGGAAATTACTACTTACCACTCGGAAAAAAGAAAAAACATATCTTAAAATTTGGACTGAATGGCGGAGCCGTATTCAATAGAAATTTATTGAAAAATGAATTATTGAGAATCGGAGGAAGCAGATTATTAAGAGGATTTGATGAACAATCTATTTATGCAAGTGCATATAATATGGCTACTTTGGAGTATCGCATGATGATAATGCGCAATTCTTATTTCTTTCTTTTTATGGATGCAGCCTATGTGCATCGAAAATTTAATAATACCGTATTTCAAGATTTTCCATTTGGTTTCGGTGCAGGTATTACTTTTGGAACTAAAATTGGTATTTTTGGACTCACTTATGCACTCGGACAGCAAAAATACAAATCCATTGATTTTAGAAATTCTAAAATACACTTCGGATATGTGGTTACCTTTTAGCCGTTTCTATATTTTTCTTTTTTGTTTAATAGTAACTGTTAATGCCCATGCTGAAATAGATACTTCTTCTGTAAATCCAATTTTTAGAGATTCTATTTTAAAAAATAAAATTGACACTTTAAAATGGAATAAATTAGTAAATACCTTAGATAAAAACCGACCATCCAATTCAACCATCAACATACAGTCATTAAAACAACCCAGAGCAAGTTTGATTTTTTTATATATAACATCTGTTATATTAATAATATTAGTGATTCTAAAAACAATATTTGATGATTACACTCAGGCACTACTAGAAGGATTATTGAGTTTGAAAAAATTTTATATTTTTTATAAATCAAAAAAATATGACTCACTGTTTGCCGTACTAACGATTTATTTTTTAAAAATTATTATCCTGTCTATGGTCACTTATATCGGATTGAATTATTTTAACAAAAACAATTTTTCAGTATTTCAGACAGACAAGTTCCTGAAAATTTTATTGCTTTTAGTTGTCTTTTTTTCGATCAAAAACATCATAGAATCTATATTTAACTGGGTAATAGGAACACAAGACCCATATAGAGCCCTTTTTCTACAGAATCTTTTCGCAGAACTAATACTAAGCACCACCCTATTGATTATATTTATGACATATATATATAACTCACGGCTGTCCTCGGGGTTGATGACAATCTTATTGACAGCAAACATTTCTGCTTACCTGTTTTTCAACATAATCAGAAGTTATCAACTTATCAGTATTAATTCGATTAAATATAAGCTTCATTTTTTTTTGTATATTTGCGCATTCAAAGTACTTCCATTTTTAGTTTTGATAAAGTACATGCTTAATAATATCGTTTAAAAAGAGTGATAAATGGCTAAGAAAGCAGGAGAAAAAACAACGGTAACTAAAAAAACAACTGCTACAAAATTATCTGCTGCATCTAAAAAAATAGATGTAAAGACTAATGTTTCCAAAGAAATAATAAAAAAGTCAAAAAAAAATTTACCAGAAATTGTTGCTCCTAAAAAAATAAAAAAAACCGCCCAAAAACCAGCAGTAATTGAGGCAAAAGAAGAAATATTAACAATTAGCACGGCAACTAAAATCAACACCAAGCTGGATAAAAAAATTCTGATAGAAACTAAACCATTACCAGAAATAGTACAACCACAAAAATTAAAAACGGTAAAATCTATCCTAATTTCTCAACCACCACCAGAAGCCGGCAAATCTCCATATATAGACCTAGCCCAGCAATTTAAAATAAAAATAGATTGGAGACCCTTTACACATGTTGAAGGAATTAAGGCAACAGAATTCAGAAAACAAAAAATATACGTAGAACAATACTCGTGCGTGGTTTTTTCAAGTAAAATTGCCATCGAACATTATTTTCGTTTGTGCGAAGAATTGAGAATAAAAATCAGTGAAGACAATAAATATTTTTGCAATAGCGAAGCAATCGCACTATACTTGCAAAAATTTATCCAATACAGAAAGCGAAAAGTTTTTTATGGCGATGGCAGATTGCCTAAGCTGATGGAATTGATATTGAAACACAAAGAATCAGGAAGTTTCCTGTTGCCATGCTCTGATGTTCGAGACGGCGCACTGGCGGAAGCATTACAGAAATATGACATTCCCTACGTGGAAGCATTTATTTATAAAACAGTAGCAAGTGATTTATCCGATTTAAGCGATGTAAAATATGATATGTTAGTATTCTTCAATCCATCTGCCATAGATTCTTTATACTCCAATTTCCCAGATTTCAGCCAGGATGAAACACGCTTAGCTATTTTTGGAAATTCTACCGCAGAATCCGTAAAAACACACCAACTGAATATAAATATATTTGCCCCAACACCAGAGAACCCATCCTTGGTTGATGCCATCAAAAAATACATCGCAGCTTCTAACAAAAAAAAGTAAGTGATACTTTTAGCCCTGAATCATTAAATATTTTCCTTGTTATTCCAATTTCTTTTTTACTTTTACGATATGCCTTCTGCATTCAAAAAAATAGTAGTCATTTGCTTGTATTTAAATACGATGACCCTATATGCACAAATACAACCAGCTACTTCGCATTACATGGTGAATCCGCAAGTGAACAACCCAGCATTTTATGGATATAAAGACGGATATAATTTTGGAGCAAACTACCGACACCAATGGGCAAACTTAGAAGGACAACCCAGCACCATTAACGTTTTTGCAGATGCCAAATTAAATCAAATACACGGCGGAATTGGCATTAATATATCCAACGACAGATTAGGTGCTTATAATAATACTGCCTTTAAACTAGGCTATACTTTTATTCAAGATTTTAATAAGAAAATAAAATTATCAGTAGGAATAAACACAGGTGCTACTTTCTCCAAATTAGATGGAAGTAAACTCATCACCCCCGAAGGCACCAGCACAAATTTAAACGACCCATACCTTTCTAATCAAATACAAAAAAGCATACGCCCAGACTTAACGATAGGAGTAGCGATTATACATAAATATATAGAAATAGGAATAAACTATTCCAACCTGATAAACTTACCAGATAAATTTAAAGGAACCACCCAAACATTAAAACCTACATACGGAAGAGTTTTCCAAACGTATATAAGCAGTAAAATAAAAGTGAAAGAAAATTTCACCATACAACCTTCCTTTATGCTTACAACAGATTTTAAAGAACTGCAAACAGAAATCAGCCTTATTGCAGGATACAAAAATTATATTAGCGTGGGATTAAACGCAAGAGGATACAATAAAAGAGCATTTGAATCGTTATCACCAATAGTTGTCATCGGTCCCTTGAAAAATATTTGCATAATTTATAGTTATGACGTATCTTTAAGCAAACTTAATACAGTAAATAAAGGTTCACATGAAATTTCATTGAACTACTTTTTACCGAATAGCAAATTGTATAAAAACCCCAAAATTGTCAATAATCCAAGGTTTTTGTAAAATGATTATTAATATTTTAAATAAAGTGTTAATTTAGATGTACAAGTAAATATTGTTTTCAATACTTTTACATTTTATTTTAGGAAAAAAAACGTAAACAACTAAGATGAATAAACTTAAATTTTCGTTAATTGCAGCAATCGCTGTAATGTTGGCTGGATGTAAAGGCAATATGGGAACAGCAGGACAATTGATAGGTTCTCAAGATCGCCCCAAATGGGACAACAACCTATTGCCCTATGGTATGGTATATATCCCATCAGGTGTCTTTCATGCAGGTCCTTCAGACCAAGATGTAAATTACGCTTTTAATACCAAAATGAAACAATTATCCATAGTTGGTTTCTATATGGATGAAACAGAGGTAACCAACAATGAATACCGTCAATTTGTAGAATACGTTCGCGATTCTATCGCACATCAAATGATTGGAGGAGACCATTTAAAAGAAGGAGACAACGGTCAGCAAGCCATTAATTGGGATATGCCAATTGATATGGATTGGAATGCAGGAAATGGTGTTACAGAAGAAGGCGCTCAATTAGAACCTATGTTCTATTCTGAGGCAGACCGCATCGACGGAAAAAAAGAACTAGACCCTCGTAAATTACAATATGAATATACTTGGTTCAAATGGAAAGAAGCCGCTCAACAACGTCCAACAGATAAAGACCAAAAACCAAGAAGCTCCTTTATGGAGAAAAAGAAAATATCCATCTACCCTGATGAAATGGTATGGATAAGAGATTTCTCTTATTCTTATAATGAACCAATGACCCGTACCTATTTTACACATCCTGCTTATGATGACTATCCGGTAGTAGGTGTTACATGGGATCAATGCAACGCATTTAGCGCATGGAGAACATTATTATGGAATAGCTACAGAGCCTCCAAAAAAGAAGCACCAGTAGATCAATTCCGTCTTCCAACAGAATATGAATGGGAATATGCAGCAAGAGGCGGTAGAAATTTAGCACCATACCCATGGGGAGGTCCATATATCAGAAATACTAAAGGATGTTTATTGGCCAATTTCAAACCAGGAAGAGGTAATTATCCAGAAGATGGAGGCTTTTATACTGTAAATGCTAAATCCTACTGGCCAAATGATTTCGGATTATACAATATGGCAGGAAACGTAGCAGAATGGACTTCAACAGCTTATGAAGACGATGCAAATGCATTTGTACACGACAAACAACCAGATTTCCGTTATGATGCAAAAGAAGATGAACCAAATGTAATGAAACGCAAAGTAATTAGAGGAGGATCTTGGAAAGATATTGCATACTTCTTACAAACAGGTACTAAATCTTACGAATATCAAGATTCTGCAAAATCTTATGTTGGTTTTAGATGTTTATTACCATTCTTAGGAAGATCTATGTACGATACATATAAATAAATAAAAATTATCATTGAAATATTAGAACATTAAAACACTATTCTTAAACTAACCAAATTAAAAAAAAACATCATGGCAAGTTATTTTCAAACAAAAAAAGGCAAAAGAGTAAAAAATTTACTTTTCGGTGTTGGTGCATCTGTGGTAATTATAGGTGCATGGGCAAAAATTTTACACATTGCAGACCCTAAAATTGCAGGCATCCCATTTTATTCATATATGTTAACACTCGGTTTGTTAACGGAAGCAGTCATCTTCTTCATTTCAGGATTTATTCCACCTGAAGCAGATTATTATTGGGAAAAAATATATCCAGGATTAGATATTTACGACGAAAACATGGAAAAAAAATCTGAAAAAGCAGGTCATGCACCTATCCACATGTCTGGATCTAGCTTATCAGGTGAAATGGATAAAATGTTGCAAGCAGCCAAGATAGACCAAAGTTTAGTAACCAAATTTGGAGATAATCTAAAAGGATTTTCAGAACAAGTTGGTAAGCTGACAAATGTAGCAGATGCTACTATAGCTTCTAATGAATTTGCTGGCGCCGCTAAAGCAGCAGCAGTATCTTTAAACGGAGTAAAAGATTCATTCGCTTCAGCAGCAGATGGAATGAGTAAATTAGCAGCAGCTTCAGGTGATGCTTCTCAATACCATTCACAAGTTCAAAATGCTACTAAAAATTTAGCAGCATTAAATGCAGTTTATGAAATGGAATTACAAGACACTAATAATCATTTAAAAACAATGAACAAATTCATTAGCAACCTATCTGTTGCAATGAATAGCTTAGAGGGTTCATTGGCTGATACTGAAAAATATAAATCACAAATTAGTGGTTTAGCAGGTAACTTAGAAAAATTAAACGGTATTTACGGAAATATGTTATCAGCGATGCGTTCATAATTGACTTTTTTTTAAATTATTAATTAACTAATCAAGAAAAAAAAGTAAGTTATGGCAATTCCTAAGGAGAACAGGCAGCAGATGATCAATATGATGTATCTGGTGCTTACAGCAATGTTGGCATTGAACGTTTCTGCGGAAATATTAAATGCCTTTAAAACAGTAAATAAGAGTTTAGAAAACTCTAAAGGTACTGCAGATACAAATCTAAAAACAACCTATAACGCTTTTGCCGCTAAAAAAGCAAAAGAGCCTACTAATGTTGATGTAGCTGCTAATGAAGAAAAAACAAAACAAGCACAACAAATTTCAGATGAATTATTGTCTTATGTCGATAAATTAAAAAAAGACGTCATCGAAAGAGCCGGTGGACCAGATAAAGATGATGTAGATGGAATTATGGTGCGCAAAGATGATATGGATGTATCAACAGGATTCTTAGTAGAAGGGACAAGTGGTAAGAATGGAAGAGGTTATGAATTGAAAAAAGAAATTGATAATGCTATCTCTAAATGGGAAGCATTAATTATTCCTACAGACCTCCAAGCGGTGAAAGATAGAATGTCAATATCTACTAAACCAAACGAAAAAAATGGCGATTGGGTACGTGAAGAATTTTACCAAATGCCAGCTATCGCATCTTATGCTATGTTGACTAAAATAGAGGCAGATATAAAAAGTACTCAAGGAACATTAGCATCTTATTTCTTTAGTAAAATTGGGGCTTCTCAAGAATTGACACAAGAACAAATTGTATTTGACAGATTTTCTGCTCAAATTACATCACCATCTACTTATATTTTAAAAGGCGAAACATTCGAAGCAAATGTATCTTTAGCCGCTACATCTTCTAAAAGTTCAGGAACTGTTTCTGTGAATATCAACGGACAAAATATCCCTGTAGATCAAGCTACTGGTATTGCTAAATACAAAGCGGCACCAGGAGTAGGAGAGTATTCTTTGAGAGGTTCAGTTGCTGTGAAAAACGATAGAACGGGCGAAGTGAAAAGCTATCCTATTCCTGAAATGAAATATACAGTAGCAGCACCTTTTGCTACCGTTTCACCTACCAAGATGAATGTATTTTATATAGGAGTAGATAATCCGGTTGAAATTTCTGCTGCAGGAGCTTCCGCAAATGACTTAAAAGTAAGCATGACAAATGGTACGATTTCAGGTTCTGGTGGAAAATATACAGTAAGAGTATCACAACAAGGTACTACCAATGTAGATGTAACAGCTAAAGGTAAAGCATTCCCTCCATTCCCTTTCCGTGTGAAATTAATACCTAATCCAATTGCAAAAGTTTCTGGTATGCCTGGTGGTAGAGTAGGAGCAGCAGTATGGAAAGCACAAAAAGGGGTAATTGCTGATTTAGAAAATTTTGACTTTGATGCTAAATTTGAAGTATTAAGTTATAATATGTTCTATCAACCAAAATTACAAGACCCAGGTATTGCCTCTGCAACGGGAGCTTCTTTTAGCCCAGCTATGCAGTCGTTCATGCAAAAAGCAAGACCAGGGGATATTTTTTATATAGAAGAAATTAAAGTAAAAGGACCAGATGGTCTGTCTCGTAAAATACCCGGAATTGCTTTCAAAATTGATTAATAAGAATTCTTTATACGTATGAAAATGCAAGTAAATAAAATTGGTTTGATGCTATTAGCAGTATTGCTGTTTGGGGCTTCTGCTTCTTCCTTTGCTCAAAAAAGTAGCAAATCTAAGAAGAAGAAACCTGCGGCTTCTACTGTTGTACAAGATACAACAGATAGTGGAGGTGCGACTACTAATAATAATGCTACGTTAAATACGTCAACCCCTGTTGATCAACCAGTTTCAACACCAACACCAACTGCAGCGCCAGCAGCACCAGTAACTACAGCACCAACTACTACCGTTGATACAGATGCTCTTAAAACGGAAGTTCAAAAATTGCCTTGGATGCAAGAAATTACTGGCAAACGCGTAGCTATGTCTTATGAGCCAATTCGCGAAGCAGATGTATTTTGGTGGAAAACGGTATGGCGTGTTATTGACTTGAGAGAGAAAATAAATTTGCATTTTAAATGGCCACAAGCACCGTTTATTAAAGTTTTGACAGATGCTATACAAAGTGGTAAATGTCAAGTATATAGCGGTATGGATGATGATTTTGCAACGCCAATAGATCCTAAAGAAGCACTAAATATTGCAGGTGGCGGTGTAGATTCTATCTATGTTACAGATCCAGTAACGGGTATTCAAGAATTGCAAGTAGTTACTAATGAAGTAAACTGGAACAATGTAAATAAATTACGTGTCAAAGAAGTTTGGTTTTTTAATAAGCAAACTTCTACCATGGAGGTTCGTGTTATGGGTATTTGCCCAATGTTTGATAATTACGATCCAACAACCGGCGATTTCCGTGCAGAAGTTCCTGTATTTTGGGTATATTTCCCAAGCTTACGTCAAACATTAGTAAATTCAGCTGCATTTAATCCTTTTCCAGATGGAGTACGTTTAAATTGGGATCAAATATTTGCTTTACGTTTATTTGGAAGCTATATTTTTAAAGTAGATAACGTTCAAGATCGTCGTATTAAAGATTACAAATCAGGTATTGATATCTTATACGAATCTGAGGCTAAAAAACAAGAATTGTTCAATTTTGAGCATGACTTATGGGAATATTAAAAAATATTTTCAGATAAAAATAAAAACGGATAGTGTATTGCTATCCGTTTTTATTTTGAATATATAGAAAATTTTAGCTGTAATTATTACAGATTAAGGATGGAAATATTTATATACAATTTGTGCTTTTACTTTACCGAGTGTTTTTTCTAAATCAACGAATGATAGCGTTCTGATATGGGTAACAGAGTTATGTTCTTTCAGTAATTTCTCTGCTAATTTTTCACCAATTCCTTTTATTTCACTTAATTCAGTTTTTAAAGTATTTTTATCTCTTTTATTTCTGTGGAAAGTAATACCAAATCGGTGCGCTTCATTCCGTATATGTTGTATCACTTTCAGTGTTTCTGATTTTTTGTTGATATGCAATGGAAATGCATCATTGGGATAGTATATTTCTTCTAATCTTTTTGCAATGGATATAAGTTGTATTTTATCCTGAAGATTTAACTTATATATACTCTCCATAGCGGCGCTTAATTGTCCTTTACCTCCATCTATTACCACTAAATCTGGCAAGGGTTCATTTTCCAAAACCAGGCGATGGTATCTTCGATATACTATTTCTTTCATAGTATCAAAATCATTGGCACCTACTACTGTTTTTACATTAAAATGGCGATAATCCTTTTTGCTTGGTTTAGCATTTTTAAATACTACACAAGCAGATACGGCATTGGTGCCTTGAAAATTTGAATTATCAAAACACTCAATGTGCTTAGGTATATGATTTAATTTTAATTCCTCTTGCATGGTTTGTAAAATGCGAGTGGTATTATCTACTTTTATTTTTTCTTTTCCTTTTTGCTTTTGAAATAATGCATTGCGTTGAGCTAATTCAACAATATGTTTTTTGTCGCCAATTTTTGGAACTTGAATAGTAAATAAATCATTTTCTATTTCGATTTCAAATGGTAATAAAATCTCCTTTTTTTCAGAAATTTCTCCTATCGTATCTATCATTGCAAATCTCATCAACTCCTCTTTAGATTCTTCCAATTGCTTTTGCAACGTGAGTGCTTTCGTTTTTATAATAGTGCCTTCATATACATATAGATAATTTATGTATGCTTTCTTGTCATCTTCAGCAAATCCAAATACATGAAAACTCCCTAATTTAGGATTCACAACAGTCGAGTTAATAGTATAAACTTTTAATGATTCTAATTTATTCTTTATAATTGCAGCTTTTTCAAATTCAAGTATTTCGGCACACTCTTCCATTTGTTGTTTTAGGATATTGCGCAATTCTTGTAATCTGCCTTTTAAAATTTTTCTAATTTGCTCAATATTATTATTGTAATCTTCTTTGGATTGCAGCCCCACACAAGGAGCTAAACAATTTCCGATATGATATTCCAAACAAACTTTAAATTTTCCTGCTTTAATATTTTTCTCTGTCAATGGCAAAGTACAACTCCGTATTGGATACATCTTTTTTATTAAATCTAAAACGGTACGTGCTTGATGTATGGAGGTATATGGCCCAAAATATTCTGCTCCATCATTTTCTTGTTTTCTTGTAAAAAAAATACGCGGAAAAGGTTCGTTAGCAATTTTGATATAAGGATAAGATTTATCGTCTTTTAAGTTGATATTATAACGTGGCTGCAACTCTTTAATCAACGCATTTTCGAGCAATAAAGCATCTTTTTCGGAGGCAACAACAGAATATTCTATATTATAAATTTTGCGCACCATCAATTGAATGCGATAAGTATGCTCTTTATTGATAAAGTAAGACGAAACTCTATTTTTTAAATTCTTGGCTTTGCCGATATATAATAATTTTCCTTCTTCATCATAATAGCGGTACACTCCCGGCTGTTTGGGTAAATTTTTTATAATTGCTTGAAGTGTTTCGTTGGATGACATAGAGTGCAAATATAATTGTTGAATGTGATGAAATTTGTCAAAATTAATATAGTATTTTTAGACTTATATAATGATGGGATGCAAATTGATAAACAAAGAAAACGTTGGTATGTATTAATAATAACACTTTATGTGGCGTATGTGTTTACAATGCACAAATGGGGGCATCAAGGTGATATGATGTTTTGGCTAAATTGGTCAAGATATATTTACGAACATGGTTTTTCAAATATTTATGATAATAAAGAATGTAACTATTTACCTGCTTACCTGTACGTTTTATGGGGGCATGTAAAGCTACAAGGTAATGCAATAGATATTGGTGATAATCTTTACACTATAAAATTTTTCACGCTCATTTTTGATTTTGCGGCGGCTATTTTAGCCGTAAGATTTGTAAAAAACATAGAAGATAAGTCTTTCTATTTTTTATTATTAATGTTTAATGTAGCCTTTATTTACAATACAGTTTTTTGGGGGCAAGTAGATGCCATCTTTACATTTTTTGGCTTTGCAGCATTAATATTTGCTATAGAACAACGGGTCATTTGGAGTATTTTGTTTGCGGTAATTGCACTTAATTTTAAATTGCAGGCAATCGTATTTTTACCTATAATCGGCCTGTTGCTATTGCCACATTTTTTCTTTAAAAATGGAATAAAAAAAATTATAACTGGATTAATGCTGGCAATCGTGTTTCAAATTTTTATTTTAATGCCATTTATTTTATCTGGAAAATTATATCAAGTTGGGGGTGTAATTACTAATTCTGTTGGATTTTATCCATACCCAACAGTGGGTGCATTTAATGCATGGTCATTGTTTCTTCCAAATGTTTCAATAGAAGGCATGTATGAATTAAATGACAATACCTTAGTTGGATTTTTATCCTATAAAACAATAGGACAATTATTGTTTTTATTAAGCATAATTATAGCCATATTGCCATTTTGTATTTATTTGTGGAAGAAATATATACAACATCAAATCGTCTATTTTCCGTTAAAAAATATTTTTATTATCGCTGCATTAACGGCACTTAATTTTTATTTTTTCAATACAGAAATGCATGAACGATATGCGCACCCTGCAATAATAAGTTTGGCAGCTTATGCATTTATAAGTAAAAAATTTTACCCTTTATTATTAGGCTCTCTTGCCTATTTTTTAAATATGGAAAGAATTTGCTGGTACCTGAATTTACATAACGATACTTATATGAATGGGCTTATTTTTAAACCTCGATTAATAGCTGGATTGTATTTAATATTGATTTTTGTTTTGTATATTTTATTATACAGAAAAGAACGAATTAAAGAAGACGAACCTGTGTTGAAGGTTTGATTACATTAAAATACCTGCAATAGTAGCAGATAAATAAGATGCTAATGTACCGCATAATAATGCTTTCAATCCCAGTTTAGCTAAGTCGGCACGACGGCTCGGCGCTAACTCACCAATACCGCCAATTTGAATGCCCACAGAACTGAAATTAGCAAAACCACACAAAGCAAAACTTGCAATAGCTATTGCTTTTGGCGACATAGTTGCTTTTGCAGAAATTAAACTGGTATAAGCAACAAATTCATTGATGGTTAGTTTTTGTCCCATCATCGTAGCCACTTGCATTACCTCCGCTTTTGGAACACCCATTACCCATGCTAATGGATAAAAGAGATAACCAAAAATGGTATTCAATCCTAAGGCAGGATGAATTAATCCTAATAGGGCATTAATAACTGCCATCAATGCAATAAATCCAATCAACATGGCAATTACATTGATAGAAATTTTCATTCCATCACTGGCACCATGAGAGATAGCATCTATGATATTGGTATATTGGCTTTTTATTTCAATACTTACTTTTCCTTTCGTTTGGGACTCCTCCGTTTCTGGAAAAACAATTTTTGCAATCACTAAAGCACCAGGTGCTGCCATTAAACTGGCGGCAACTAAATATTCCGCAGGAACTCCCATGCTTACATAAACAATTAAGATACCACCAGCGATGCACGCCATACTGCCCGCCATGGAGGCCAACAATTCACTATTGGTCATGCCCGCCAAATATGGACGTATCATTACTTGTGCTTCTACTTGCCCTACAAAGGCACTGGCTACATTACTCAATGCTTCTGCCCCAGAAACTCGCATAATAAAATTCATTACTCTTGCGATAGCAGCCACGACACGCTGCATAATTCCAATATGATATAAAATAGCCACTAAAACACATACTAAAATAATGGTAGCCGGAATACTGAATGCAAACACGAAAGTACCCGGAGCACCGTAAGGCAAAGCACCGGCAGCTCCTTGTGGTGAATGTGTATCTGTCATGATGCCGCCATAAACAAAAGCAGCTCCTTGTTGTGCAAATCCTTCGATGGCTTTCATTCCTTTTCCCAGTGCTTGGAAAAAAGCATTTACTACTGGCACTTTTAGAATTAATAATGCTAAGAAAATTTGAAGAGCCAAACCACTCAACACTAATCTTACATTGATAGCTTTTTTATTATTTGAAAAAAGAAAGGCAATTCCCAAAATAGTAATGATGCCTAAGATACCTGTAAATCTCTCCATAAATTTTTTATATTAGAACAAATATACCTTTTACTGTTTCTAAATGAAATGCTTGTTTATATTAAATATCAACAAATTAGAAATTATTTTTGACTTAATTCTCTGCTGCGATTCAATGCTTTGTCTAATCCTTCTTGAATATGAAGGCTGACAGTATTTTCATTAAAATGTTTGATGGCAGCTTCGGTCGTTCCACCTTTCGACGAAACTTTACTTATCCATTCGTCACAAGTAAAGTTATTTACTTTGTATAATTCGACAGCACCTAAAAAAGTCTGTTCTACAATTTTGGATGCCTCTGTCAGTGAAAAACCATATTCTATTCCTCTTTGAATCATAGCATTCATAAAATAAAAAATATACGCAGGCCCCGAACCCGAAAGTGCAGTAATGGCATTTAGTTGGTCTTCATCATACAATTGAATAGAGGCGCCGGTAGTTTCCAATAATTTGCGTATAAAGTCAATATCCTTTTGTGGAATAGTTTCAGAAACCATAAAACCTGTAACGCCCATACCGATTTGGCAAGCAAGATTCGGCATAGTGCGTATCACTTTATTGATGCCTAATGCTTCTTCTACTTCTTTTATTTTTACCCCAGCCATAATGGTTAGGATAATATGCTGTTCTGTTATGTATGGTTTTAGTTTAGGATAAACGGAATGTGCATCTTGTGGTTTTACTGCTAAAATTATTAAGTGATTCTCAGCAATAAAATCTCCAAAATCATTGTGAATTTTTCCAATTTTTAATCGGTTTAATTCTTCTATCTGTGCTTCTCCTTTCTCTATTACTGTTAATTGAGCATGAGTAATCACTTTTGCATTTAGAAAACTTTCGGCAAAACTTCTGCCCATATTTCCTCCTCCTATTATAAGTACGTTCATACTGTAAAAATAGCATTTACTGATAAGCAGAGATAGGTAATTAAAAAAAATCTGTATTTTTATTTACTATGAATTACTTAATACTTTTTTTAATAGATGGCGGTGTTTCTATCATAGCAGAAAATATAGGGTATCCAATGGTAACTTATATTTCAAAAGTATTGCTGATGCCTTTTTTGGCGTTGTATTTATATCATCAAACTAAAGAAATAAAAAAATATTCGTTTATCTATTTGGCTTTATTTTTTTCTTGGTGGGGAGATATTTTTCTGATGTTTCCAAGAGCTGGAGAGCCCACCGAAGCATCCAAAAATCTTTTTCTGGCAGGTTTAATTTCCTTTTTGATAGGGCATATTAATTACATTATTTATTTTCTCAAAGAAATTAAACAATCTAACAAAACGGTTATAATGAAACAGCAACCATATTGGATGCTGCCTTTCTTATTGTACATATTTGCACTTTTATCTCTTTTATTTCCAAGTTTAAGTGTTATGAAAATTCCGGTTACAGTTTACAGTACAGTGATTTTGATGATGGCAATAACTGCATTTAATAGAAAAAATATAGCCAATGGCTTATCTTTTAAACTGACATTTATCGGTGCTGTTTTGTTTGTAGTTTCTGATTCGTGCATAGCAATCAATGTGTTTTACCAACATTATTCTTTTGCTGGAATTGTAATTATGACAACGTATTTAGCCGCACAATTATTGATTGTAAAAGGAATACTTGCTCAGAGAGGAAATGTTTAAAATTCTTCTTCTTTTTGTACTTGCTGCTTATAAACTCTATTGGAAACTGCAATACTCAATTCATATAAAACAAAGATAGGCGTAGAAATAAGCAATAAACTAGTAATATCTCCTTGTGGGGTGATAATGGCTACAATGATAAGAATAGCAACATAGGCAATTCGTCTGCCGTTGCGCATAAAATTGGGTGTTAGAATGCCCAGTTTGGTAAGTAAAAAAACCAACATCGGCAATTCAAAAAGAATACCAGTTGGGATCGTCATGGTAATTAATAAACTAATGTAGCTGTCTATATTTATGAAATTTTGTACCAAATCAGTTGCTTGATATTGGATTAAAAAACTGACAGAAAAAGGAGTGATGATGAAATAACCAAATAAACATCCTACGGTAAATAAAAAAGAAGTAACCAAAACAATGCCGCGTGTATTTCTGATTTCACGTTCTTTTAGAGCTGGTTTTATAAATCGCCAAAACTCCCAAAATATATAAGGAAATGCACCAATTGCACCTACATACATTGCCATTTGTAGATGCAACATAAATTGCCCAGTAATTTCTGTATTTATAAAAGTAAACTTAGCTCCTTGAATGCACATGCCTCTAAAAAACGCAGAATTAGCATCCAACCAACAAAAAAAACGGTTGGTAGGAAAGTCTGGCCGTGTGGGTCCAAATAATAATTCGTCGAAAATAAATTTCTTTTGAGTAAAGGCGATAACAGCTCCGGCAACAACCGCAATGGCAGAACGCATAATATGCCAACGGAGTGTTTCGATGTGGTCGAAGAACCCCATTTCTTTATTTTCGTCACTCTGGTTGATATTGCCCATAAATAGTTACAAAAATACGAGATTGAACGTCAACGAAATATTAATTTTAGTTACAAAAACTAAGGTTTTCCGTTCACTAAATCTAATAATTTATCCACTTTTGGTGCTAAAATAATCTCTGTTCTTCGGTTAGCTGCTTTACCTTCTGCGGTACTGTTGGTTTCTTTTGGAAGAAATTCACCCCGTCCGGAGGCAATTACTTGAGTAGAATTAACTTTATATTTTTCAGTTAGAATATGTAATACACTGCTGGCGCGCATTAAACTTAAATCCCAATTATCTTTGATAAGCCCATTAGATGAAATGTAAGGGACATTATCGGTATGTCCTTCAATATTGACTAAAATATCAGGATTCTTTTTGATGACTTCTGATAATTTCCCTAAAGCGTCCACGCCTTTGCTTTCTACTATTGTTGAGCCCGATTTGAATAATAATTTATCCGACATGGATACATATACTTTTCCATCTTTGATATAAACACTCAATTCGCCCGCTGAGAAATCGGTTAATGCTTTTTTGATGGCATCCCGCAATGCTTCTGATTTTTCTTTTTGGTCGCTTAGTAGTTTTTCTAACTCTTTGATTTTTGACTCCCGCGCATGAAGGTCTTCATTTGCTTTTTTTAAGTCTGATTCTTTTTGTTGCAATGCAATTTTTTGTTTTTCCAAATCCAATTGCATTTGAATTAAATCGGCATTTGTTTTTTGGTTTTTATCACCCGCATCTTTTAATTTTTGTAAAAATTCTTTTTGAGATTTAGAAAATTCAGTAGATTGATCGTCTATCTCTTTTTTCAAGGATTCAACTAAATTAGACAACTCCGTAGAGTCTTGTCGTAATTTTTCTAACAGAGTAGCTAAATTTTGATTTTTGGTTTGACAATCTGATTTTAAGGAATCAAAACTTTGGCTTAGTGCTTTGTTTTTTATGGCTTCATTGAAAAAATCATTCAATGTTTTGTCGTATTCTTTTTGCGTTACACAATTGGTAAGAAGAAAAACCGCCAATAGAGAGATAATAAGTGATTTCATAAGAAAGTATTAACGCAAATATCGTTTTCTTATTCTCAAATTACCTGCTTATATTTACACAAATGTCTAAAACCGATAAAGTATTCTGTAATGATAAAAAAAACACTAATTTTATAAAAATTATAGTATGCAAACACTAATTGTAGAAGTAGAATCAGGTAAAAAAGCGGAGGAGCTTACTTCGTTGCTTACTTCTATGGATTTTGTGAAAAAAGTTTCTAAAATAAACAAACGCAAAGCTATTATTGAAGCATTACAAGAACACGAAATAGTAAAATCGATGATTGTAAAGAAAAAGAATAAAGCATTTGCTAAATATTTATAGTGAAAATCCAACAAAGAGATATAGTAGAACTTAATTTTGAATTACCGGATGGCAAGATGAAACCTCATCCTGCATTGGTAATTTCTAATCAACAGGTGCTGGACACAGAAGATATTTTTTATGCTGTAATGATTTCTACCAAATCTTATAATGATGAATTTACATTCGAATTAGAAGATAAATTGCTTACAAAATTATTGAGCAAAAAATCTTTTGTAAAGTGTCAATTGATACAATCGTATTCTATTAATGAGGTTATATCTAAAGTATCATCTGTAAAGTCAACTTATTTTGAACAAATTAAGAAGATGATATTTGATACTGTTTTTTAAAAAGAAATGTCTAAAACTAAGTCTATATATATATGCCAAAACTGCGGCACCAACTCTCCAAAATGGATGGGAAAATGCAATAATTGTGGCGCATGGAACAGTTATGTAGAGGAATTGGTAGAGCCTAAATCTAAAAGTGCAGCTGTAGTAAATGCCCCCAAATCAAAACCTCAATTGTTACATGAAATTTCTTCTGAAAATCGTCCCCGTATTTTAACTTCTGATACAGAATTAAACAGAGTATTGGGCGGAGGAATTGTGTCTGGTTCTTTAATGTTGATTGGTGGTGAGCCCGGAATTGGAAAATCTACTTTATTACTTCAAGTGGTATTGCAAACAAAAGGACTAAAAACATTATATGTTTCGGGAGAGGAGAGTGAACAGCAATTAAAAATGCGTGCTGACAGAATTAAACAAACCAATAATGATATTTTTGTTTATACAGAAACGTCAGTAGAATCTATAGTTCAACAAATAGACCAGGTAAAACCTGATTTATTAGTAATTGATTCTATTCAAACCTTGGAAACATCTTTGATTGAATCTGCTGCAGGCAGTGTATCACAAATTCGGGAAGCTACACATGTATTGCAACAATATGCCAAACGGCATCATTTACCAGTGTTTATTGTAGGACATATTACCAAAGAAGGCACCATCGCTGGACCAAAATTATTAGAACATATTGTAGATACTGTATTGCAATTTGAGGGAGATAGAAATTATAATTATCGCATTTTGCGAACACAAAAAAATCGTTTTGGCTCTACGGCAGAATTAGGAATTTATGAAATGCGTGGCGACGGAATGCGTGCGGTTACCAATCCGTCAGAGCTATTAATTACACAACGAGACGAACAAGTGAGCGGTGTGGCAATTGCTGTAACCATGGAAGGAATGCGTGCATTGCTGGTAGAAGTACAAGCCTTGGTAAGCCCAGCTGTTTATGGCACTCCACAGCGCAGTGCAACTGGATATGATTTGCGCAGACTTGGAATGTTATTAGCAGTTTTAGACAAACGATGTGGATTCCGATTTGGAACGCAGGATGTATTTTTGAATATAGCTGGCGGCTTGCGGGTAGAAGACCCCGCAGTAGATTTGGCAGTAGTGGCAGCCTTGTTGTCTTCTTATGAAGATACTGCTATCAGTAACAAATTTGCTTTCAGTGGAGAAGTAGGATTGAGTGGAGAAATAAGAGCCGTAAATAAAGTAGAACAGCGCATTGCCGAAGCAGGCAAATTAGGCTATGAAAAAATATTTATTTCAAAATATAATCAGAAGGTAAGCAGCACAGAAACGGAAATCAATTTTGTAAAAACTGTAGCAGAATTTTATAAAAAATTATTTTGATTACCTCTAATTATTTTATCTAATAAAATAAAATGCTCGATACAGCAAAAGAATATGTAACCGATTTGTATCGGCTGTTTTATCCAAAATTATGCGGAGGATGTGATATTCCTTTGGCAAAAGGAGAGGAACATTTGTGTTTGCATTGCCGTTTAGAGTTGCCCTTTACTAATTTTGAAACATTAAAAAATAATCCTGTAGAGAATATTTTTAGAGGACGAGCAACCTTAAATTTTGCCACCTCTTTATTGTATTTTTCAAGCGGCGAAAAAACACAGCATATCTTACATAATATTAAATACAATAACAAAAGGGAACTGGCAATTTATATAGGAAAAGTTTTTGGCGAACGGTTGCAAAATAATCCATATCTATCAAGCGTTACCATGTTGATGCCGGTTCCATTGCATCCACAAAAAGAGCATTTGAGAGGTTATAATCAAAGTGCTTTAATAGCGGAAGGCATAAATGAAATGTTGCAAAAGAAATTTTCTGTAAATAATTTACAACGCAATATTTACACGGAAACTCAAACGAAGAAAACAAGAGTAGAGCGTTGGGAAAATGTAGAAAAAGCTTTTAAACTAATCAGACCGAAAGAAATTTTGCATCAACATATTTTATTAATAGACGATGTGTTAACGACAGGATCAACCTTGGAGGCTTGTGCAAATGTGCTACACTCGGAAGGTTGCACTGTAAGTATTGCAACCGTTGCTTTTGCTGTAAATTGATTTCTTGCAGTATTGATAAATCACTTATATTTGACACGTCGTATGAAACCAACAGAGCTATACATCTAAAGTTTTTAAAATATAACTAATTGATATTTATATAATTTAGTTTTTAATTTCGGTGCTAATTCTGTGATATTTTTATTGTAATTATATCTATTGTTATATTATGTTTCTTAGTCCCAACAAGGAGTGTGCCAAAGAAAATAAAAACTGGTTCAAGAATGAGACGTGGATAGGTGCCTTAGCTTCTTGGATTTTTTTTATTTCAATTTAGTGCAGCATACTTGGAAGTGTAATAAAGCAAGCTTGTAACTTGCTTTATTTATCGTCACAAGTTAGCCACATTAAGTCTATGCTACAAACTTACTACAGCAGATGAACTTTACTAAAAAGAGACAGCATTTTGTCCACAGCATATTTTTTTTGTATCTTTGAAGAAAGCAGAATTATGAGTTTGGTATTAAAAGAAACAACGATTGATAAATATTTCAGTTTCCTGACAAAACTTGATAATGTTACAAAGAAGCGTTTAATCGTAAAGCTAACGGAATCAATAGAAGTTAAAGAAAAGAAATATTTCGATTTGTCAAGTCTTTATGGAGCTTGGGAGGATACAAGAAGTTCAGATGAAATAATCAATGACATTAAGAACTCAAGAATGGAGAAAAAAAATATTATTGCTTTATAATGAAATATTTATTGGACTCTAACATTTGTATTCATTTGTTTCGTGGACAATTCGGAATAATTGATAAATTAAATGAAATTGGAATAGAGAATTGTGTCATTTCAGAGATTACTTTAGCTGAATTAGTTTTTGGTGCTGAAAAAAGTAACAATCCTAAAAAGAACCTCAATATAATTAAGAAATTTGCCACCCAACTTACAATTTTACCAATACTCGATGCAATTCCAACTTATGGAAAAGAAAAGGTAAGACTTCAAAATTTAGGAAAAATGATTAGTGATTTTGATTTACTGATTGGTTGCACTTCTATTGAAAATAACTTGATTATGGTTACTGAGAATATAAAAGAGTTTGAAAGAATTGAGAAAATAAAGATTGAAAATTGGGTAAAACGATAATTATATTTCTTCTATAATCTCTTCGTCTTTGTTGGCTTGTAGCCAACAACACAAAATATAAAAAGAATGATTAATTTTAAGGAATGTTGAATTTAATTTATGAAGATAATTTCCCTGAATCCCTGTATCTGTTGGTGTTTCCAACAATCAATAAAGTAAAACCATATTATTGACAGCAGAACATCAAAAATTAGTAACCCGATTCGATTTTGGGTGTTAATTTGCGGAAGTCAGGTGCTGTAAATTGATTTCTTGCAGTATTGATAAATCACTTATATTTGACATGTCGTATGAAACCAACAATGAGCAATACATCCATCCATAAAATATTTTCAATCATTTTTATAAGCATATTTTGCTCGATGCTATTTTTGTGTTCCTCTTGCAAAAAAGAACAACTAAACACATCTTCCGGAATTTCTTTTTCAACCGACACACTTACTTTTGATACGCTGTTTTCTACCTTAGGTTCTACTACTCGTTTTTTCACGATTCGAAATACCCTAAAACAACCAATAAAAATTTCAAATATTCGTTTAGCCGGCGGCACCGCTTCTGCTTATAGAATAAATGTGGACGGAGATTCGGGTGTTGCATTTAAAGATATAGAAATTCCTGCCAAAGATAGTTTGTATGTTTTTGTAGAAGTTACTATTAATCCAAGTGCTGCAAGTTTGCCGTTTATCGTAGAAGATTCTATACAATTTGTTACCAATGGACATTTGCAACAAGTGCAGCTAAATTCTTTTGGGCAGAATGCGCATTTTTATGATGCAGATTCTATTGAAAATAACACCGTTTGGAATGATGATTTGCCGTATGTTATTCTGAATTATTTACAAATAAAACAAGGAGCTTCGCTTACTATTAATAAAAATTGTAAAGTATATTTTGGTGCTGGAGCAGCGATGCTGGTAGAAGGACAGTTGAATGTTTTGGGTACAGATACTTCTAATATGGTAACGTTTAGAGGCGTTCGATTGGATAAAGATGTAGCCGACCGTCCTTATGATGATTTTCCCGGACAATATGCTGGATTATTTTTCTTGCGTGGAAGTACAGGGAATTTAGAATATTTAAATATGCGAAATTCAACTTATGGAATTAATGTTGGGAATATAAAAACCTCGGACAATCCGGCTGTAAATTTAGCAGCCTTACAAGCCATGAGCATAAGCAATGCACCACAAGTAACTATCAAAAATTCCAAAATTTATAACAATGCTTTCTATGGTTTGTTTGGATTTTTAGGAAAGATATATGCCGAAAATACCCTTGTATATAATTGTGGGAAAAATGTAATTAATTTATCTGACGGAGGCGAATATGAATTTTTAAATTGTACTTTTTATGCACGTTCGAGTGTGTATATTTCTCATTCAAAAGAGCCACTTTTTTATTTCAATGATTATTTCAAAATCAATGATAATGCCTATTTATATGCAGATGCAGCCTCTGCCTATTTTGAAAATTGTATTGTATATGGTACGTTAGAAGAAGAAATTGTAAAAGATGATCTTCCTGCAAATCCATTAAATATTGATTTAAAATTCGACCATTGTGTGGTAAAAACAAAACCACCAATTGATGCAAGCATTTTTATTAATTATAAAATAGAAGACCCGCAATTGATAGATGTGTATAAAAATAATTTTAATTTGAAAAATACTTCTCCTTGTAGAAATTATAGTACAACTACATTTCCAGCTTTTGATATAAATGGATTCGCAAGAAGTGGCGCTGCTACAGATTGTGGTGCTTACTTATTTAGATAATTTTTTTCTAACATTTCTTTTGTTAGAACGTTATACAATAAATCAACAAAAGTACGGTGAAAGAAAAATTGACAAAATATCTACACTACACTTTTTTTAGCTTTCCAGTGCAGTTACTTTTATTGCATGCAAGAAAGCATGTTTTGTTATTATTCTTTTGGGTAATTCTCTTTGCTATCGCCTTGCAATCTTTTGGGGTTAATTATGGTATTCCATTACTATTATTAGATCCAGAATATGTAGGAAAAGTTGGTTTTATAAGTTTTTTGATTGTAGGTTTTACCCTGGGCGGATTTTATATGGCTTGGAATATGTCTTCCTATCTTTTAAGTAATTTTAGATTTGAATTTTTAGCCTCTTCCGATAGTCCATTTGTACAATATTGCCTAAATAATAGCATTATCCCGATAGCTTTTACGATAACCTATATAGTAGAATTAATAAAATTCCAACGGAGCGAGATGCTGCTTGCCGCTGCTCCAATTGCAATAAATATACTGGCATTACTATTAGGTATTTTGTTGAATATTTTATTTACAGGATTAGTATTTGTGCTGCTAAATCAAGATGTAGAAATTTTTGTAGAAAAAATAATTTACAGAATAAAAAACTCCTTCATTAATAAAATCATCAATATAGAAAAATTAGAAATAAACAGACACGACTGCGAGCAATGGCCAGTTCGGATTTATTTGCGTTTCCCATTTAAAGTTTCTTTCGTGCGGAAAGTCGATTTTTATAACAAAGAATTGGTAGATAAAGTATTGTATCAATATGATAGAAGCACTTTTATGTTCCAAATTTTAATTTTAATAACGCTCATTGTATTAGGGAAATTAATGGATATTACTTATTTCCGAATGCCGGCAATATCCGCTATATTATTGATATTTTCCATTGCAATTATTTTCTTTTCTTTTTTTACGTATTGGTTGGATGAATGGAGATTGGTGACGGTGGTTGTGCTGGTTTTATTCCTAAATAGTTTAACAAAATTTGACTTAGTAGTTTACAAGCATCATCTATATGGATTAAATTATAAAACAGAAAAATTAAAATATAATAATGAAACAGTACGGGATGCCGTTAATGACAAAATGATTCAATCGGACATTGAAAATACCACACAAATATTAGAAAATTGGCATAGCAAAATGGCCAATAAATATGGAGATGCAAAGCCAAAAATAATATTTATCAATGCCGCTGGCGGAGGATTAAAATCAGCCTATTGGAGTTTTTATTTATTACAAGAATTAGAAAAACAAACTAATAAAAAATTATTTGACCATACCTTTCTAATGACAGGTGCTTCGGGCGGTATGTTAGGTGCTGCATATTTTAGAGAATTGTATTATGAGCAAAAACAACAAAAATCTGTTGATTATTTAGACTCTTCTTATTTGAAAGATATGGGTAAAGATATTTTAAATAGCGTTGCTACTTCCATTGCAACCAATGATATTTTTTATCCTTGGCAAAATTATACTTACCAATCGATGCATTATAAAAAAGACAGAGGATATATGTTCGATAAGCAGTTTAATGAAAATACGAATTACAGATTGTCGAAATTAATTACAGATTATAAAAAGCCAGAACAAACGGCAGAAATTCCAATGATGATTTTATCGCCCACCATTATTAACGACCAACGTTTTTTGCTTTTCTCGCCTCAAGATATTTCTTATTTAGTACGTCCTTATGTGCAATCATCTATTGGCTCTATCGATAGGCTTTCAACAGATGCCGTGGAGTACAATCGTTTCTTTAAAGATAAAGGCGCAGCGAACACCAACTTTGTAGATGCATTGCGTACCAATGCAACGTATCCTTATATTTTACCGGTGGTTTATTTGCCTACGAATCCAGAAATAAAAGCCATGGATGCCGGAATACGAGATAATACGGGCATTGCTATTGCTGCTCGCTTTTATAATGTGTTTAAAAATTGGGTGGAAAACAATACCAGTGGTGCTATTTTTATTTCCTTGCGAGTGGCAGATAAATTTGGCGAATTTAACCAAACTAAGAAGCCGACACTTATTTCGGAAACATTATCTCCAACAGAAAATATTTATACTAATTTTCAATTATTGCAAAATTACAATGATGATATAAGTCTTGCTTTTTTGCAAAACTCTAGCAAAACGCCATTGGATGTATTAAATTTTAATTATTTCCAACCCAACGTCCAGAATAAAGCATCCATGAGTTTGCACCTTACTAATGGAGAAAAGCAAACTATTGTAAGTGCCTTTTCGCAAAAGAGTAATCAGCAAATGGTAGATAGATTAAAAGCATTATTGCATTAGTCTTTTAACTCCAATAAAACAACATTTTCGATATGATAAGTATGCGGAAACATGTCCACTGGCAAGCATTTTGTCAGTTGATATTTTTCTGAAAATAATAAAACATCACGTGCTTGCGTAGCCGGATTGCAACTTACATAAACAATCTTTTTGGGAGCTGCTTGCAGTAATACATTAATTACTTTTTCATGCAGTCCGGCGCGTGGCGGATCCACCACTACAATGTCCGGCATTTCGTGTGCTTGAATAAAATCTTCTTTCAAAATATCTTCACAAGTGCCAACGTGAAAAGCTGTATTGTCTATATTGTTTAAATTTGCATTATACGCCGCATCAGTAATGGCATCAGGAATTTGTTCTATTCCAACTACTTTCTTGCAATCGTTGGCAATATATAAACCAATACTTCCGGTGCCGCAATACAAATCATACACGATGTCCGTTTTGCTAAAATTTCCAAACTCTTTTACAATATCATATAAACGTTTAGCTTGCTTGCTATTGGTTTGAAAAAATGATTTTGGACTGATTTTATATCGAATAGTATCTAATTGCTCGATGATATAATCTTTGCCATGATATGTAATCACTTCTTGGTCGTAAATAGTATCATTTTTCTTTGTGTTAATGATGTAATTTAAAGAGGTGATGTACGGAAAATGCTCTTTTATAAAAGCCATCATCTGTTCTATCTTTTCCATGTCAGCAGCAGCAAAACAAACTGTTACCATCCATTCATCTAAAGTGGTGCTTCTGATAATTAGATTGCGCATCAATCCTTCATGGAATTTGAGATTGTAAAAAGTATATTGATGTTCGATAGCAAATTGAAAAACAGCATTTCGAATATCATTTACACGATTGTCTTGCAAAAAACATTCTTCAATTTGTAAAACAGAAGCATAATTTCCGGCTACATGAAATCCCAATGCATTGCGATTAAATGTTTCCCCAGAGTCTATTTGTTCACGTGTTAGCCACACTCTGTCTGAAAATGTAAATTCTAATTTATTGCGATAATGAACGGTTTCTTCACAACCTAAAATAGGTTGCATATCTGGAAGTGCTATTTTCCCAATTCGCTGAAAGGCATCTAAAACAATTTGTTGTTTAAAGGCTAACTGATGTTCGTAGCCAACATGTTGCCATTTGCAACCACCGCAAGTGCCAAAGTGTTTGCAAAATGGAGCAACCCGCTTGTCGGATGGTTTTACTAATGTATCAATTTCTGCTTGCGCATAATCCTTCTTTTTCTGAATGATTTTTGCATTAATAATATCTCCAGGAACGCCTTTATCAACAAATACAACAAAATTATCTACTCGTGCTAATCCTTTGCCTTCTGCGGCAATGCTCGAAACCTCGACATTTTCTATTACTGGATGGGGTATTTTTTTCTTCTTTCGCATCTTTCTAAAAACTTGTTAAAATTAGCGAAATAAATACAGTCTTTTTAAGTTCTATATTAAAGTATGATAAAATTGAATAAATTTGTTTAAAATCAATTCAATATGAGAAAGTGTTTACTTTTTTCTTACTTTATATTTCTATTCTTTCCCTCCGTGGTTCATGCGCAAGAAAATACTCTTTTTACTATTGGAAATACCAAAGTAGAAAAATCGGAGTTTGAATACATCTACAAAAAAAATAACTTCTCCAATAAAGCAGATTTTAGTAAAAAATCATTAGAAGATTATTTGGATTTGTATATCAATTTCAGATTAAAAGTGAAAGAAGCTATTGCCCAAGGATTAGATACTGGTGCGCGATTTAAAGAGGAATTAAAAACGTATGAAAGACAATTACTGGATTCTTATGCCGATAAAGAAATTTTAGATAAACTTATCAAACAAGAGTACGAACGCTCTAAAACAGATATTAATGTAAGCCATATATTTTTTACAGTGAATGATAAAGGTGATACTGAAAATGAAGTTTTACTAAAAGCAAAAGAAGTTTATAAAAAATTAAAAGCAGGAGCAAAATTTGAACTAGAAGCAACACAAAATTCTGAGGATAAACAGACGGCAAAAAAAGGCGGTAATGTAGGATGGGTAAATAGTTTTCAATTATCTTATCCCGAATTGGAGGAAGCAGCCTATAGCATGAAAGTTGGAGAAATTTCAGAACCCATCCGAACTCGTTCTGGATACCACATCCTGAAATTAAATGAAACAAGAGTAGCCAAGCCCAAAATAAGAGTAGCCATTATTAAAAGATTTTTCCCCTTAGGAGATTCTTCTGCAAGTGCCATGAAAGCAATAGAAGATACAATGCAATCTGTTTATACAAAACTGAAAAATAAAATTCCTTTTGAAACATTAGTTCAGCAATATAGCGAAGATGATGCTACTAAAACAAATAAAGGAGAATTAGGCTGGTTTGGTATAAATACATACGCTAAAATTTTTGAAGACAATGCTTACGCATTAAAAGATGAAGAATTTTCTGTACCATTTAAAACAAAAACAGCTTGGTACATTATCAAGCGATTGGAAACAGAGAAGCCTGTATCTTACACAGAATCTATTCCTATATTAAAGACAAAATTATTGAATTCATTGCAATATCAATACGAAAAAGACAAATTTATACATAAAATAAAAGACGCTAACAATATAAAAGAAATTATAGAAAACTATCCTGCTTTCAAACAAAGATTAATTGATTTAAATGAAAAGGGATATTTTGCGTATAGAGATACTTCCAACGCAAAACCTTTATTGCGAACGAATACAAAAATATACACAGAAAACGACTTTGGTAAAAAAATACAAGAGTCATTTTATAATACGAATCCACAACAAGGAGGAGATAAATTTGATGCTTTGATAAAAAACACCGCTCAAGATTTAGTTATTGATTTTTATAAAAATAAAATTAAACAAGACAATCTCGAATATAAAGCCTTGATGAATGAATACAGAAATGGCATTATGATATTTGCTTTGTCAGAATTAAAAGTATGGAATAAAGCATCCGAAGATTCGATAGGACTTTTGGCTTATTATAATAATCATAAAGACAATTTTAATTTAAAGAAACGTGCTACTGTACGTGTAATTTCTGCATCGACAGAAAAGCAAGCAAAAGCAATACATAAATATTTACAATTACACCCCCAAATTTCTGATGATTCTCTTTTAATAGAGATAAAGAAAAATGGATTATCTATTGCCGATTTGAATACACAAATGGTAGATGAAACCAAGACAAAATTAAATATCACCCAAGCAAGTCTGAGTTTTCCAAAATTAAATGGGAATAAATATGAGATAACACAGGTTTATAATCTTCAACCTGCTAAATCAAGAACATTTACAGAGTGTAGAGGATATGTAGTGGCTGCTTATCAAGAAGATATAGAGAAAGGATGGTTACAACAACTTCGTCAGAAATATCCAGTAGAAATTAATAAAATAGTCCTAGAATCTATGATTCGTAAATAATATAGAGATAAAAAAATCTTAAAAAAACTTAACGGATACACGTGCTTGCTAAAAACGCAAGAAATTCAGCTATTTCTATCTGTATTTTTGTACCTTTGCATCTTAAATTACACCATGCGTACTATATTGTCGTTTTTATTAATTTTAGCAATTTCTTCCATCACTTTTGCAACAGATAGTATAGAAGTAAAAAAAGGATATTTATTAGATAAAGTAGATGCTATCGTCAACGATAAAATCATCTTGCGTTCAGATATTGAAAACCAATTAGACCTTTTGAACCTTCGAGCAAAAGACGAAGCTGAAAATCGTTGTGACTTAATGAAACAACTGATCTATAATAAAATCCTGACCACTCAAGCACTTCGTGATAGTTTGCCATTAGCCGATGATGAAGTAGAAGATGAATTAACTAGAAAAATCAATTATTTTATCAGTGTAGCGGGTTCCAAAGAAGCCTTTGAAGAATATTATCACAAAACTGTAGAGCAAATAAAAGACGACTATAGAGATGATATACGCGAACAAATGCTGGCGGCGCGTATGAGAAATAAAATAGTGGGAGATGTAAAAGTAACCCCATCCGAAGTGAAATCCTTTTTTGATAAAATATCAAAAGATAGCTTACCATACTTTAATGCCACATTAGAATTACAACAAATCGTAATGAGACCACGTGTTACTGCGGAGCAACAAAAAACAGCACGAGATAAAGCAGAAAGTATCCTGAAACGTTTGAAAAGTGGTGAAAGTTTCGAATTATTAGCAAGTTTATATTCAGAAGATTTAGGCTCTGCACAACAAGGAGGCTTTTTGGATTGGGCACCACGCGGTACGTATGTAAAAGAATTTGAAGGAGCAGCCTTTAAATTAAAACCTGGAGAAGTAAGTGATGTTGTATCCACTCAATTTGGATATCATATCATTGAAATGATAGAACGAAGAGGCGATATGATACAAGTACGTCATATTTTGACACGCCCTCAAACTACGTATAAAGATGCTGAGTATGCCCAAAGTAAATTAGACTCGCTACGAACTGATATTTTAAATAACAAAATTAATTTTTTTGATGCTGTAAAACTTTATTCACAAGATGATCAAAGCAAAAATGTAGGAGGATATATTTTAAATCACGAGAACGGAGGCACCGTATTAGAAGTAGATAAAATAGATCCTAATTTATATTTATTAGTCGATACACTTCCAATTGGTGGTGTTACGGCGCCCGTGATGTATCAAGAAAATGACGGTACACCAGCTTTCAGAATAGTAAAATTAGTAGCAAAATCAGAACCGCACATAGCAGATATTAAAATCGATTACGATAAAATGCAGAATGCAGCCCGTGCAGACAAAGAAGAACAAGTTTTAAATCGTTGGTTTACTAAAAATATGAAAAAAACATATTTAATGCTTACCGACGATTACACATCTTGTGAAGATTTAAAACCATTGGAAATAGCAAAATAAATTCTATGAATCAATTTAATAATGATGTAGATGGAATAAAGCAATTAGCCATTTCTTACCAGCAGCTAAAAAATGAAATCGGTAAAATTATTATCGGACAAGAGGAAGTAGTAAAATATGTCTTGTTGTCTATTTTTTGTGACAGTCATAGTTTATTAGTAGGTGTTCCCGGTTTGGCAAAAACATTATTAGTCAAAACAGTTTCCGATGCTTTAGAACTCCAATTTAAGCGTATTCAATTTACACCAGATTTAATGCCTTCTGATATTATTGGAGCAGAAATTTTAAATGAAAATAGACAATTTCAATTTAACAGAGGTCCTATTTTTGCCAATATCGTACTGGCAGATGAAATCAATAGAACACCACCTAAAACTCAATCTGCCTTGCTGGAAGCTATGCAGGAAAGACAAGTGACTGCCGCAGGACAGGCGCATAAATTAGAATTACCGTTTTTTGTTTTGGCTACTCAAAATCCAATTGAACAAGAAGGTACCTATCCTTTGCCCGAAGCACAATTAGACCGTTTTATGTTCAATATAGTATTGGATTATCCCAACTATGAAGAAGAATTACAAGTAGTAAAATCTACCACAACAGATACGCCTGTTTCTATTCAAAAAGTAATCGGTGCCAACGAAATTATTGCATATCAACACTTAATACGCCGAATGCCCATTGCAGACAACGTAGTGGAATACGCAGTGAAATTAGTGTCCACCACTCGACCAAACACCACCAATGCAGCAAAAATTATAAATGAGTTTGTAGCGTGGGGTGCAGGCCCTCGTGCTTCACAGGCATTAGTATTAGCAGCCAAAGGACACGCTGCCATTCATGGAAAATATTCTCCAGATATAGAAGACGTACAAGCAGTAGCTCTTCCAATTCTTCGTCATCGGGTGCTTCGCAATTTTAAAGCAGAAGCAGAAAGCGTAAGTATAGAAAAAATAATAGAAGAATTGTTGTAACGCCATTTTGGTAGAAATTTGGTATAAACTATTCTTATTGTCCACATACTTTTTGCAGATAGATATTTTGAACTAATTTTCTTCTAATACTTATATAAAACAATGGCATTACCAAATATATACGACTCACAGGTGGCGCAACAGCTAATAGACAGAATAAATAAGTTGACTCCCGAAACACTCCCACTTTGGGGAAAGATGAATGCTTCGCAAATGTTGGCTCATTGCAATGTTACCTACGAATATATTTTTGATGAACGTACCGATAAACCTAATTTCTTTGTGAAATGGATGCTTAAGAAGTTTGTAAAGAAAAAAGTAACCAGCGAAGAGCCTTATGCGCATAATCTGACCACAGGACCAGCATTCATTATCCCAGATACCAAGAATTATAATCAAGAAAAATCAAGATTGATACATTTTATCACCAAAGTAACAACATTGGGAACACCATTTTTTGTTGACAAAAAATCAGTGTCTTTCGATGAGCTAACTATGGATGAGTGGAATAATATGATGTATAAACATCTAGATCATCATCTAAGACAGTTTGGTGTATAAAAAAAACAGGCGCATCAATATTTTGTGCGCCTGTTTTATTTTATAATTTTTTAGTAAGTTACTCTATGGACAACCATCTAAAGCTGTTTTGGCAAAACTATATTCCGAAGAATCACCTTTTCCCCAATTTATTGTAAATTTCAAGGAGTTATTTGTAATTGTAACAAGTACAGCACTGTATGGTTTGCCGCCACCTTCGCCAAGGTTTAAAATAATAGATTTACCATCTTCCGCTACGGTATAAGTACTATTTCCAAAATCCCATGTTTCTGTAAAAGTACTATCTGTGTGGAAATGGAAATAATCTGTAGAATCGAAACATCGAGATATAGCGCCATGTGGTAGGTTTTGATACGTCTGGTAGTACCATTTTCCACTGGTTAGCAATTGGAAAACTCTTTGTTTTTCGGTGAGTTTATCTTCTTTTTTGCAAGAAGTTATTACAGTTGCTGCGCCGATGAACAGCATCAAAAGGAAGAGTGTTTTTTTCATGTGATTTGTTTTTTTTTAGGTGTAAATTGTTTTTCTCTTCTGAAACAGATTATTTTTTTGTTTCAGATGTTGATACAAAGATGCAGTGAATGAAATGATATATAATGTGCTAATTCACGAACGGTGAATTTGAGTTTATAAACGGTATTTTTTTGAAAAAAAAGGTAAAGTTGAGTTGTGATATTAGCAAGATGAAATAACAAAATAAAATTGAATTTATCGTTTACAATATTTCTCCGATTCTCCGACAGGGTATTTTTTATCTAAATCTACATCATTAAAGCTTTTATACTTTCCCCAAGCAAAAATTTTCTCAAAAAAAGGTAATAGCTTTTTATTTTTAATGCTATTTAAAAAATACACTTCGTGTTCTTTCTCTTTGATGCCCATTTCATAAAGCACGTCGTTGTGTGTAGTAATGCCAAGTTCGTGAAAATATTGCATCATTCGGAAATACTCGCAAACATTACCACTTTCTAACCTTCCTGCAAAATAATAAGGCATAAACCAACCGATGATATAACAAGAAAAAGAAATAATTTTTCCGATGATATAAAATCGAATTTCATAAAATGTAGATATTGGAATTTTATAATACTGCATAATTTTTAGCACTTCCTCTCGATGGTTCCATTCATCTATTTCAATTTGTCGGATAGCTGCTTTTTCGTTTTTATTTTTCACGGAGCCTGCATGCCCTTGGTAGGCAAATGCGGCAGCACGCTCCGCAGAATATGCTTGCTGTAAAAGTTTTATTAAAGGTGCATGTTGGATGCTTGGCGTTTGGATATTCATAATGTATAAAGGAGCACTATTTGTGTGAAGTTGTCTTTTTTATACATGCAATGCTCTGTTGGCAGTAGCGGCTAATGCCGCTTCTTTGATAGCTTCCGTATAAGTTGGGTGTGCATGAGAAATTCTGCTGATATCTTC
>ERZ724520.169-NODE-169-length-34643-cov-6.390569_pt1 | contig 34643 bp, 32 predicted proteins | sample MGYA00376053_ERZ724520 | MGnify/ENA primary metagenome ERZ724520 (study PRJEB28724, sample SAMN07190886) | activated sludge metagenome | isolation source: activated sludge of sewage treatment plant in Hong Hong | place: USA: Christiansburg, Virginia | collected...
GGGGGGTCTTGACCCGGAGATGGCGCTGGCGTGGGCTCTTTGGGGGGTGGGGGGGGGGGTTCTGGGCTGGAGATAGCGCTCGCATGGTCATCTTTGGGGGTTTCGGCGGGGGTCCTGGGCTGGAGATAGCGCTCGCATGGTCATCTTTGCGGGCGCCTGGGAGGTGAGTTTTCGACGGAGTGCGATCGAGGGGGTGATCACCCCGACAAGCGCACTCCGTGGCGCACGCCGAGCCGGCGGGTGCGGCATACCCCCCACTGCACGGGGTATGCCGCGTCAGGCTAGGCGACCAGGACGAGCGAGGTGGCGAGCGACGCGACGAGAGCGGAGGACAGGACGCCGAGCAGCAGCTCACGGGCACCGAGTTTGCGCAGCGCGCGCACGTCGACGCCGGCGCCAAGGGCGAACATCGCCGCGGCCAACGAGAACTCCTGGACGAAGCCCACTCCCGACCGGATGGGTGTGGGGACGGTGAGGACGCTACCGAGGACGACCAGCACGGCGAACGCGATCACGAAGAAGGGGACGAGTGGAGGTCGCGTGCCCGAGATCTTGAGGTGCCCGCGGCGGGCCCTGATGGAAAGGGCGACGAGCACCGGCCCGAGCATGAGGACACGGGTCAACTTGACGAGGACGGCGATCTCAAGGGCGACGCCGCCGACGATGCCGCCGGCCACGATCACTTGGCCGACTTCGTGGATGCTGCCGCCCATCCAGGCGCCAGCATCACGCGCGTCGAGGCCGAACAAGGTTGCCAGAGAAGGCAGCAGGAGCATCGCCATGCTGCCGAAGGCGACGACGAGGCCAATGGCGGTGGCGACGTCCTCCTCGTTCGACTCGACGACGCCGTCGACCGCTGCCACGGCTGCCGCGCCGCAGATCGAGAAGCCGCAGGCGATGAGCAGGCGTCGCCCGGTCGGGACCCCGAGAGCGTCGCCGATCAGCATGGTCCCAACGATCCCCCCGGCCACGATGAGCGCGACGCCCGCCAGGGTTTGCCAGCCGAGGGCGAGCGCCTGTCCGGCGACCAACTGGAACCCGAGCAGGGCCACCCCGAATCGCAGGACCCTCCGCGATCCGAACTCCAGACCGGGAGCGAGGTGCGGCCGTGAGCGCAGGGCGCCGGACGCCGCCATGCCGGTGGCGAGGGCGATGAGGACTCCGCTCAGGGCCGGGACGACGCTGTGGAAGGCAAGGCCGAGCGCGCCACCGCCGGCGGCGAGCGCCAGGCCTGGAATGAGGGGCCGGCCTGGGCCGAGGGGCCGGCCTGGGACGGGTGCTGGGTCTGGGGCGGGTGCTGGGTCTGGGGCGGGCGCTGGGTCTGGCTCGGGCGCCATGGGTCGGTCGATCGGCACGTGGTTTGGTGCCGCCTTGTGGGCGGGGGGAGTCTGGACGGTGTTGGTCACATCGTCAGCGTCGCCGAGCCGCGACGGCGCCGCTAGAGACCACTTCGACCTGACCTTATGCGCTGGTGATATACCCTGCCGCGCTACTGTGCTTGGGTGTCGACGCGTCCGGACCTCCGCTTGCTCGAGTTGCTCGTTGCGTTGGCGGAGGCGGGCTCGCTGAGTGGTGCAGGGCGGGCGATGGGCATGGCCCAGCCGAACGTCAGCCGAGCGCTGTCGCGTTTGGAGCGGCAGTTGTCCGTCCAGTTGGTCACGCGGACTCCCGGCGGTTCGTCGCTCACGCCTGAAGGTGTGGTCGTTCTTGAGTGGGCTCGGGCTGCGCTCGATGCCGTCGACCGTGTGGTCATCGGCGCAAAAAGCCTTGCTGCGCAGCAGGACACGAGCCTGCATGTCGCGGCCAGTCTCACCGTCGCCGAGTATCTGGCTCCCTCGTGGCTCTCTCGGCTCCGGCGGGCCCGACCCGACGTTCGGGTAAGCCTGGCGGTGTCCAACTCGGATCTGGTGCTGGAGCAGGTGATCAGTGGTGCGGTCGACCTGGGCTTCGTCGAAGCCCCTACTGTGCCGCGGACCGTCTCGTCCCGTGTCGTGGCCCGCGACGAGTTGATTGTGGTCGTGGGCCCAACCCACCCTTGGGCTACGCGCCTTGATCCCGTTGGGCCGAACGAGTTGGCCGCCACCGACCTGGTGATGCGCGAGAGCGGGTCGGGCACCCGGCAGACCCTTGAGCGGGCTCTCCGCGTCACCGGGGTCGAGGTGGGTGACACCCATCTCGAGTTGGCCAGCACCGCGGCTGTGAAGTCGGCTGCCGCCACCGGCGACACCCCAGCGGTCCTCAGCCAGCTTGCGGTCGCCACCGAGCTCGGCAGTGGGTCGTTGGTCCGAGTACCGGTTGAGGGGCTTCGGCTGGGTCGCCGGTTGCGGGCGGTGTGGCCGGCGGGTATGCCGCTGGGCGGAGTTGCTGCCGAACTGGTCCGCCTCGTCGCCGAGGCGCCGCCAGCGCACCCGTAGATAACGCTCGCATGGTCATCTTTGGGGGCAGACCCCGGGGTTTCGGCCCGGAGATAGCGCTCGCATGGTCATCTTTGGGGGCAGACCCCGGCGTTTCGGCCCGGAGATAGCGCTCGCATGGTCACTTGTGCCGTGGCTCAGGGGTGTGGGCGCGACAGAGTGCGATCGAGGGGGTTATCGCGCCGCCAAACGCACTCTCCGACGCACGCGCAAGCCGAGAGCGGGCGGCATACCCGCTCCGCGCGAGGTATGCCGCGCAAGGCGTGAGCGTGGGCGGCTTGCCCGGGCGCGGGCTTGGGTGACGGCAGGTTCAGAGGGACGACGTCGGCGGAGCGCTGAGGCCGAGGACGGTAACGGCCTGTAGGGCGAGGTGGATCTCGGCGAGCTGAGTGGGCACGGCCAATCGACGCCCAACGAGCTCCTCGAACCGGTTGAGCCGATAGCGAACTCCGTTGCGGTGCATATGCAAACGCGCCGCAGCCTCCTTGGTGGAGCCGGCCACAGCCAGCCACGTGCGCACCGTGTCCAGCAGCGGGTCCCGTTCGGCGGGCGCCAGGTCGAGGATTGGCGCGAGGACGGCGCGGGCCAACTGCTCGGCGGCGATCGGTGAGCTGACGATGAAGACGTCCAAGGGGTGGTGGCCGAAGGAGGCCACACCGATCGTCCGAGGGGGAACGGTCTGGAAGGCGAGCCGGGCTTCCACCAGGGCCTGACTGGTCTCATCAAGGTGTCGGTAGGGCCTGCTCACCCCGACCCGCCCCCGGGCGCCCGCGGCGAGGGCATTCGCCAGGGCTTGCTCACCAAAACGGGGTTGCAGGGCGACGACACCTTCCTGCAGGCCGGCGTCGAGTCGCCAGGCTGAGGAGACGTTGCGCTCCTTGAGTCGGGACTCGGCTGACGGCACGGCCTCCTGCCCCGGGCCAGGGCACTCCGCAGCGATGACGACGAACCGGCCCTCCTGCGGCATACGGAGCAATTGGGCCGAGTCCCACATGCGGCTCTGTTCCCCGTCGCCGAGCAACAACGCATCGAGCACGGCCTCGCGGACCTGACGGTCCAGTTGGGTGCGGGCGGACTCGGCAGCGCGGTAGGCGTCGGTCACTTCCAGAGCGAGGCGATCAGAGACCGCCCAGATGTCGGCGGCCGAGAGCAGCAACTCTGCGCGGATCTCGTCGTCAGCGCGCTCGACAAGGGCCTCCCAGAGGTGTCGCGTGCCGACGCGGAAGGCGTGCAGGACAACGTCGATCGGCAACCCCTGCTCCGCGCGCTGGCGGCCAACGGCCCGGACCGCGGTGGGGTCGAACTCGTGCAGGCCGGCAAGCTCACCCAGGACCAGGTGCAGGTTCCCGCGACAGACGCGTTGGAGTTCGTCGCCCGAGACCATCCCGCCATCCCGGTAGGCCGGCTCCTGCGCGCGAATCTTCACCGCCATCTCGGCGGCAAGGTCGTCGATCTCGTCCAGGAGGTGCGCGCTGAGAGTGCGCGCGGCGAGGCTCAGTGCGACGTTGCCCATGGGCCATGGTAGTTCGGCATACCCGCCCGTGGTGGCGCCTTACTGTGCAGGCGCACAGCGAGTTCGGTTCTGCGTCACCTCGCCGAACGAGCCGGTATGCCGGATGGTTAAGACACGTCCCCGCACCGGACCGCACCCGCTCCACCGGATTCACCCGCTCCACCCCCTTCCGTTCCTCTCCCTTCCCCGCTTCCGCCCCCTTTCCTCGCACAGGAGTTCGCTATGAACCTCGCCCAAGCCTTCGTGGATTCGGCCGCCAAGCACGCGGACCGCATCGCGCTGCGCACCGCATCCGGCGCCACCACCACCTACGCCGAGTTGGACAACCTCACCGCTCGCGCCGCCGGCCTGCTCGCCGAGGCCGGAGTCGGTGTCGGTGACCGCGTCGGCCTCATGCTGCCGAACGTCCCGGAGTTCGCTGTCGTCTACTACGGCGTCCTGCGAGCCGGCGCCATCGTCGTGCCGATGAACCCGCTGCTCAAGGGCCGCGAGGTCGCTCACTACCTCGACGACTCCGGCGCCAACCTGATCTTCACGGGGGCCATGTCGGCCGACGAGGTCCACGCCGGAGCACCGGAGGGCTGCACCGTCATCGTCGTCGACGAGACCTTCGCTCCTCGGCTGGCCGCTGCCACGCCGGTGACCGAGGTGCCCGAGCGGGGCTCGGACGACACCGCCGTCATCCTCTACACCTCTGGGACGACCGGTCTTCCCAAGGGCGCCGAGCTCACCCACAAGAACCTCCTAAGCAACGCCGGGCTCATGCGGACCGACCTCATCTCGATGGACAAGGACGACGTCGTCTTTGGTGGTCTGCCGCTGTTCCACGTGTTCGGCCAGACCTGCAGCCTCAACGCCGCGCTGCTGTGTGGGGCGTCGATCGTCCTGCTCCCGCGCTTCGACGCGGCCACGGCGCAGGCCCTCATCCTCGACAACAACATCACGGTGGTCGAGGCGGTCCCGACGATGTATTCGGCTCTGGCAGAAGGCAGCCCGATCGAGGCGCCGCACCTGCGCGTCGCCGTCAGCGGCGGTGCTGCGCTCCCCGTCGAGGTCTTGGCTCGCTTCGAGGAGCGGTGGGGCTGCACGGTTCTTGAGGGCTACGGCCTGTCTGAGACTTCGCCGGCTGCCTCCTTCAACCACATGGGCCGCCCGCGCAAGGTGGGCTCGGTCGGCGAGCCGGTCAGCGGAGTGGAGATCACCGTCTTCGACGAGGACGGCAAAGAACTCCCGATCGGTGAGGTCGGCGAGATCGCCATCCGTGGGGACAACGTCATGAAGGGCTACTGGAACGCTCCCGAGGCCACGGCGAAGGCGCTGCGCCCCGACGGGTGGTTCCTCACGGGTGACATGGGTCGCAAGGACGAGGACGGCTTCGTCTTCATCGTCGACCGCAAGAAGGACCTGATCATCCGCGGCGGCTACAACGTCTACCCGCGGGAGATCGAAGAGGTGTTCTACGAGCACCCGGACGTGTTGGAGGTCGCCGTCATCGGCATCGCCCACACCACCCACGGCGAAGAGGTCGGTGCAGCAGTCGTCGTCCGCGCCGGGTCGACCGTGACCGCCGATGACCTGCGCACCTACCTGCGCGAGCGGGTCGCGGCCTACAAGTACCCGCGGGTTGTCTGGCTGCTCAACGAGCTCCCCAAGGGCCCCACGGGCAAGATCCTCAAGCGCATGATCACTGCGCCGGAAAAGAGCTGATTGGGTATGCCGCCCACCGTCACCGTAGATCCGGCTGAGGGCACCGACGACCTCGCTGTGCCGCTCGACCACTTGTTGGTCGAGGCCGCGCTGGGCCCGCTGCGTCGCTTCGCCCCGGATCTCTCCACCGCGCGTCTGCTCGGTTCCCTCGCCAGCCGGCCGGTCTCCACCGGCCGGCGGGTGGGGGCCCTCGCGGCCGACCTGGCTGCGATCGTCGCTGGGAAGTCGACGGTTGCTCCAGACCGGCGCGACCGTCGCTTCGCCGACGAGGCATGGGCCAAGAACCCGCTGCTGCGCAGGCTCGTGCAGTCCTATCTCGCCTCCGGGGCCACCGCGGCGCAGTTGGTCTCCGACGCGGGCCTGGGATGGCGTGACGCGCAACGAGTGGAGTTCCTCCTCGATAACCTCACCGAGGCGCTGTCTCCCAGCAACCTCCCGCTGGTGAACCCCGCGTCGGCCAAGGCCGCGATCGACACCGGCGGCGCCAACTTCGCCCGTGGCATGTCCGCCTTCGCCAAGGACATGTCCGCCAAGCCGCGCGTGCCGCAGATGGTCGACAGCTCGGGCTTCGAGCTCGGCCGCAACATCGCGGTGTCGCCCGGAGCCGTCATCGCCCGGACCGAGGTCTTCGAGCTGATCCGCTATCAGCCGTCGACGCCCAAGGTCCATGAGGTGCCGCTGCTTATCGTGCCGCCGACGATCAACAAGTTCTACGCCATGGACCTGGCCCCCGGCCGCAGCCTCGTGGAGTTCCTCGTCGGGCAGGGCCAGCAGGTCTTCATCATCTCGTGGCGCAATCCGCTCGCGCATCATGCTGATTGGGACAGCGACACCTACGCGGCCGAGATCATCAAAGCCATGGACATCACCGCCAAAGCGGCCGGTGTCGAGAAGGTGGCCCTGACGGGGATCTGCTCAGGCGGCATACTCTCCTCGTTGGCCGTGGCGCACCTGGCTGCCACTGACCGCCTTGACCGACTGGCCGCGTTCTCGCTCTTCGTGACGGTGCTCGACCAGGAGCACGCGGGAATGCCCGCGGCGCTTGCCGGACCGAGGACCACCGACTTGGCCAAGCGCGCGTCGCGTCAGCGCGGCTTCATCGATGGCCGTGACCTCGCGGAGGCGTTCGCGTGGCTGCGGCCCGGTGACCTCGTGTGGAACTACTGGGTGAACAACTACCTGCTCGGGCGCCGCCCGCCGGCCTTCGACATCCTGTTCTGGAACGCCGACACGGTGCGTATGCCGGCCGGCTTGCATGCCGACTTCATCGATATCGCGATGGAGAACCGACTCGTGCACGCGGGCACGCAGACGACGCTCGGGACCCCCGTGGACCTCGGCGAGATCACGACGGACGCCTATGTGGTTGCGGGCATCGCCGACCACATCACGCCGTGGCAGAACTGCTACCAGAGCACCCAATTGCTCGGCGGGGACACGCGATTCATCCTGTCCACGAGCGGGCACATCGCCGCTCTGGTCAACCCGCCGAACAACCCGAAGGCGTCCTACCGCGACGGCAGCACCAGCTACACCGACGCGAACGAATGGCTCGAGAACGCCGAGCAGCACCCGGGCGCGTGGTGGCCGGACTATGCCGCCTGGTTGGCGGCGCGCAGTGGCGCCCTCGTCAAGGCGCCCACGCGTCTCGATGGTGGCGGCACGAGCGTGCTCGCGCAGGCTCCTGGCACCTACGTCCTCGAACCCTGAGCCAATGGAGTTGACCATGCCCCTTTCCGGTGTCACCGGCGCGCGGACCGTCACCGTCCGTGGTCACGAGCTACGGATCTGGACGCGCCCCGGTGCGCCGGGCCGGACGCCTCTCGTGTTGTGCAGCGGGATCGGCACCGGCTATTCGCTGTTGCTTCCGTTCGTCGAGGCGTTGGACCCGGACGTGCCGGTCATCGGGTTTGACGCGCCTGGCGTCGGCGGCTCTCCGATCCCTCGGCTGCCGTATCGCTTCCCAATCCTCGCCTCGCTCATCGGAGCGTTGGTGCGCCAGCTCGGGTATGACCGGTTCGACGTCTTGGGCATCTCGTGGGGCGGTGGGTTGGCCCAGCAGATCGCGTTCCAGAACCCGCGCCGCTGCCGTCGGGTGGTGTTGGTGGCGACAGGGACCGGGTCGCTCATGGTGCCGGCCCGGCCGAACGTGCTGCTGACGATGGCCACCCCGCGTCGGCACCGCGATCCGGAGTATTTGATGGCCGTGGCGCCCAGCATCTATGGGGGTCAGGTTCGGAATCACCCCGACCTGGTGGCATCCCTCGCTCACGCCCGCAGTCGTGGGGGCGTGTCGCGGCGGGGCTACGCCTATCAGATGCTGGCTGGCGCGGGCTGGACGAGCCTGCCGCTGCTGCCGTTGTTGCGTCAGCCGGTCTTGATTTTGGCCGGTGACGACGACCCCATCATTCCGTTGGCGAACGCGTGGCTCCTGAAGTCGTTGATCCCGCACTCGTCCTTGTACGTCTATCACGACGGTCACCTCGGTCTGGTGACCAGCGCCAGCGTGCTCGGCCCGGTCGTCGGTGACTTCCTCGGCTCGGCCCACGGTCTCCTCGAAGAGTGACCTAGTCCAACTGGCCGCCTAATCGACTTCACTGCCCCAAGAGGGGTATGAACGCTATCCTCAACCATTTGTACTTCAAGTTTGAGGAGCCACGTGGACGCGTTAGTCCAGCACTTCATCTACCCGCTCAGCCACGCCGGAGGGTACGTCTTCGAGGGCGGGCGGCAGATCACGCCAGATAACTACTGGGCTTCCTCACTGGTTGGCAAGACTGACGAGTGGGGAATGTCGACCGGCTACCGGCTGATCGAGCCAGGCGATTGGGTCTGGGCCTATTTCAGCCAACCCATCGCACAGATTCTCGGCGTCGGCAGGGTTGTCAAGCCTGTAACTTGGCACGCCCGCTGGGGGCGCTATTCCGTTCATATTCGCTGGGACCGAGCGCTCACCTCAGCTCTGAAGAAGAAGCCTATCGATTACGCAGAGTATCAACAGCAGGTACAGGGGGCGGCCGTTCGTGCCAACAAATCAACTGTTCAAGTGCTGGAGGGATGGCTTCTGGATCACGGCTCTCGGTGGGTATCGGAAGCTCGGGCCGTCAAATTCGCCCAGCGCGAAGTGCTCCAGCGGCTCGGCCAAGCGGAGTTTCGTGCTCGCGTCTTGAAGGCGTACGGCGGGACTTGCGCGATAACCGGGACCACCGAAGAAGGGGTGCTGCAGGCAGCTCACATCCTTCCCATCGGAAACGGTGGTCGACATACGGTGGCGAACTCTCTCCTCTTGCGTGCTGATGTTCATAACCTGTTTGATCTCGGACTTCTTACGATTACTCCCGGGATGAAGGTTGCGGTCGACCCGACGGTGACTGACGGGATATATCGTGGACTTGTAGGGCGACCCGTATCTGTGCCACGCGCGGTGAATAGGCAAGAACTGAAGAAGGCACTGACAGAACATCGGAGCCGACGCAACAAGTAGTTGGTTCGACATTGGTCCTCAACCTACGAGATACATTTGTGATACTTTCTCTGGCCACACCAAGAGTGCCTGCGCTGTATCCGGGCTCATGTGAATGCGAGGGCCCAGACACCCTGAGCGGAAGCGCATGATGAGTCTGCCTGGCGACCGGTCGGTGCCCGGACTTGGCGTCGGCGTTGGCGCTCACGCTGGTGGGTGGCGAGGTTAATCCTCGCAGAGCGGGTTGGGCTGGCCAGAGAGTTGATCTTCGTGCCGGGGGCAAGATCGTGAAGGGATGCTGGTGTTACCAACCTCGGAATCGGACATCCCAGCATCTATTGTGAGTCCAGGCCAACGGGGAACAAGGTTCGGAGGTGCGAGATGGCCAGAGTGAGGTCGCTTCAACAAGGGGCGCAAGATGTGCGAGTACACCCATCGGAGGTGGACTGCTTCTACCAATCGATCGTGAGTGCCTCAGGTGAGAAGTTCGTCCATTTGACCACCTTCGGCTCGGAGGAGCGGGTGAGTAGGCCTAAGAGCAGCCAGTCCCTCCAACTTGACGAGCGGACTGCTCGTCAGTTGATAGACGTACTTCGTAAGGCCTTCCCGAGTCCCTAACGACGAGTCGAATCGGTTCAAGGGGCCGCCACACGCTTCCGTAGTTGTTGTTCCTAAGGGGCAGTGACGCGCAGGGTGCGCAGGGTGGGGTCGGCGGCATACGCGATGCGGACGCCGGCGTCCCGGGCCGCAAGGAGCGCACTGAGGGCGGCTGCCGTGATCTCCTCACTAGGGGCAAGGACAGGTATGCCGGGTGGCTAGGGGGCGATCAGTTCTGCGCTCACGCGGCCGACGGCGTCCTCGACCGGCACCGGGGTGGCGGCGGAGAAGAACGCCTGGCGGGGTGGCATGACGGTCACCGGGTCGACGGAGTAGGACGCGGCGCCCACCACGGGGCGTGGGGCGCTGCGGTGACGTTCGACGGAGGCCGCGATGGCATCGGCGAGCCGCGTGACTCCCTCCACGGTGTCGGCGAGGGAGACGATCGCGATGAGGACGTCGCGGTCGGCCGACTCGACCGGCATACCTGCGAGCAGGAGGTCCTGCTCGATCGCGTTGCCGTCGGCGCCGGTGCCGGACAGGACGAGGATGAGCTTCGCGGGGTCGACGTGAGGGCCGTCGACGACGGTGAGGCCTGGGACCTGACGCAGGTGGTCGCGCGCGGCCCGAGTGGCGGCGATGGCGGTGCCGAGCAGCGCCTCACCGTCGCGGGCGAGCAAGGCGCGGGAGGCGTCGATGCTGGCGAGGATCGCGCCTGCGGGGCTGGTGGTTGCGGTCGCTTCGACAGCGGCGTCGAGGCGCGAGGCGTCGATGCGCTCCGTATTGGCCAGGATGATCGCGGCCTGGCTCCAGGCGGGCAGGGTCTTGTGGGCGCTGGTCACCATCGCGTCGGCGCCCAGCGCCATGGGGTGCGCGGGCAGGTCGGGGTGGAAGCCGAAGTGGGCCGCCCAGGCGGCGTCGACGATGAGTGGGACGCCGTGGTGATGCGCGGCGTCCGCGAGCCCAGCCACGTCACCGACGGTGCCGACATAGGAGGGATCGCCGACGAAAACGGCTCTGGCGTTCGGGTGTTCGGCGAGGGCGGCGGCAACGGTCGCGGGTGCGACGCCTAGCGGCAGGCCGGTGGCGGCGTCGACCTCGGGGCGAACCCAGACCGGGGTGAGCCCGGCGAGGACCAGGCCGAGCAGCATCGAGCGGTGCAGGGTGCGGCTGACGACGACCTGGTCGCCGTCGCCGGCCACTGCCAGGGCGAGGGCCTGGTTGGCGTGGGTCGCGCCGCCGGTGGAGAAACGGCATACGTCGGCGCCCCAGAGTTGCGCCGCGCGAGCCTCCGCGTCGAGCAGGACTCCGGTGGTGAGCTTCATCGTGTCCAGGCCCGCGTAGAGGGGGACGTCGCCGGCGACGACGTCGCCGACGAGGTCGTGGCGCTGTTTGTGGCCGGGGATGGTGAACGGGGTCAGGGCCTGCTCGTGGAACGTCAGCCACGCGTCGAACAGCGGTGCGTCAGAACGCAGTCCGCGCGGGTCAGTCGGCATCGGGGCTCCAGGAGGACAGGACGTCGACAAGGGCGCGGGTGAACGCGCGGACCTGACGCAGGTCGACCCATTCGTCAACGGCGTGCAGGCTGCCGCCGGACGGGCCGCAGATCAGGGTCGGGCAAACGGCTTGCCAGAGTGGGGCTTCCATCCAGTAGGGGGCGTCGAAGGTCGCGCCGGTGGTGAGTGCGGCGGCGAGCTGGGTCGCGAGGTCGGCGGCGGGCCCCGAGTCGTCGAGGCGCCAGCCGTCTCGTGCGGCGACGAGCTCGACGGTGGCGTCCCAGACGGGGTCGAGGAGGGCCTGGACCTCATCGAGGACGGTGGTGCCGCGGCCATCGGGGCTCGTGCGGATCTCGACGAGGCACTCGGCGGAGTCGGGGATGACGAATGCCGAGGTGCCACCGCGTGCGACGGTCACCATGAGGTCGCTGCCTTCGGCGTGCAGGTGGGGGGCGCGCTGGTCCACGGCGTGCAGGAACCGGCCGAGTTGGGTGAGTGCGTTGATGCCCAGATGGGGTTGCGAGCTGTGCGCCGCGCGGCCTTGGAAACTGACGCGGGCCACGCCGAAGCCGCGCAGCGTGTGGCACGGGGTCAGGTCGGTCGGCTCACCGATGAGGCAGACGTCCGGGTGAATGTTGAGGGCGGCGAGGGCCGCGATGACCGCTTCGCTGCCCAGGCTCGCGTCCTCCTCGTCGGTGACCAGCGCTAGGACGGGGCGTATGCCGCCGCGGGCGCCTGTTGGTTGTTCGAGGGTTGGGCCTTCGTGGGTGGGCTGATAGGGGGTCAGGCGATCGGCATTTAGGCGATCAGTGGCGAGCCGCTCGGCGGCGACGATGAGCGCGGCGACACCGCCCTTCATGTCGGCTGCGCCCCGGCCGAAGAGCTGGTGGCCTTCGACGCGGGGGGTGAAGGGGGACGGCATACCGGAGACACCGACCGTGTCGAGGTGGCCGTTGAGGACAACGGTGGGTGCGTCGGCTGGCCCGGGGCCGACTGCCAGAAGGCTCGGGCGGTTTGCGTGGCCTTCGGCGTTGATGATGGTGACGGTGAAACCGTTGGCGCGCAGCCGGTTTGCGAGGAAGGCGACGATGGCCGACTCGCCCGCAGCATCGTCGACCAGGCCAGGGTTCACGCTGTCGATCGCGACGAGGTCCGACAGGAGCGCAACCGCCGCGTCGCCGAGATCATCCATCCGCGAAGCGTAAGGGGAGTAGGGCTGACCGCCCGTGTGCTCACGGACTCCGACACTGGTATGAAACGTCAGCACCGTCCAGTGTGGTTAGGCAGGGCCGGGCGCGTGGCGAGGATCAGGCCCGAAACAGGGTGAGGTGCGGGAGTAGTTGCTCAGCGGCACTCATGATCGCCTCGACGGCGTCCAGAGCAGCCGCGGCTTCGTCGTGCGCGACGGCCTCGTCTGGATGGGATGGATATTCGACCTCGTTTCGGCGTCGACGTAACCCTCCGTAGGCGACGAACACCGCACCGAACTGGGCGCGAACTGCCCGTTCAACCGCAATGTGGCCTCCGCCTGCCGTGGGGCGCAACCCTTGGTGGGCAAGCAGGGCTGAGCAGGCTTGCCGAGCGGCGTCATAGGCCAGCACGAACGCATTGGCAGGGTCATTGGCGAGCAGGACTTGCGCCGATGTGAATGTCTGATGCGCCCGAGCCAGACCGGGGCCTCCGTCTGCGGCAGTGCCGGTGACCTGCTGTAGCGAACGGTCGGCTAGCAACTCGTCGATCTCGGCTGCACCCACCTGCCATCCACTCATTCAGGCACCGTACTGGGCGATGCGGTGCGTCAGGTCGCGTGAGCTGGTTTATCCACAGGAGGCATTTCGGCAGTGACATCCAGGTGTGGGCCGCCTTGGATCGTTGCCACGAGTGGGTCGTCGCCGCTGGCCCATCGGCTTGAGGCCCGGATGGTCGGGTTGACCGGCATACCGAGTCGGGCTTCCGCCCGCTCGGCCGCCGCGTAGACCTCAGCGCGGGGTGGGTTGCCGACCACCAGGACGTCGATGTCCGCGGGCGCGACTCCAGGGACGCCGGCATAGCGAGCGGCCCACGACCCGAAGATCACGACCTGCTCGACGCCGGGGAGGGCGGCGAACTCCTCGGCCACGACGACGTGCGGCCCGAAGGTGACCAACAGAAGTCGAGCCAGCGGTTCGAAGGCGCGGTGCGACGTATTGGCCCGCAGGAGGCGTGATCGACCGACTGCACGCCCAGTGAGCAAACCGGACTCCTCTAGGCGCTGAGCCTCGCGATGGGCGGTGGTCAACGGGATTCCGAGCCGGGCTGCCAGGTCCGTGACGGTGTAGTCCTGATCGGGGTGCAGGGAGAGCAGGGTGAGCAGATCGGCCTGATGCCGAGACCGGAACACCGGCATCAGCGAGGGGGCATTACTACGCATAAACGGAAGATAGCATCCGTCTATGCGTAGCATCAATACCTCGCGCGCCCCCGGATCAGAAGCGCGCGTCGGTTGTTTCCGCCTCGATTCGCTTGCGCAACAACGGCATTGTGTATGCCGCCCGCTTGCGTCGGTGCTCCTGGACCGGTCCCAGCCCGGGCTGGTCCGGCAGGCGCGCCGCATCGACGAAGAACGACACGTAGCCACTGAGGACATCGGTGCCGACCTGTGGATCAGCGGCGGCAAGGAGGACCACGGCGGACGATGGCTCATGGTCGGCGAGTCTCGCGGGGAAGCAATCCGGCGGCAACCGTATATCCGGTCACGCGGCATACCCTCGGGTGGGGCAGCGCAGTGGTGGTGGCCAGGGGCGGGGTCGAACCGCCGACCTTCCGATTTTCAGTCGGACGCTCGTACCAACTGAGCTACCTGGCCAGGTGGCTCCCTCGTGAGGAGCCGGCGACCCCGACGGGACTCGAACCCGCGACCTCCGCCGTGACAGGGCGGCGCGCTAACCAACTGCGCTACGGGGCCTTGAGCGGGCTAATGCCCAAGACCGAACTGCTTGCACAACGTATCCCCAACGGGATTCGAACCCGTGCTGCCGCCGTGAAAGGGCGGAGTCCTAGGCCGCTAGACGATGGGGACCTGGGATGTGACCTCAGATCCTCGCTGCCTCAGAGCCATGCTCGGATCCGTTGAGGACCCGGTAAGCATAGGGGACCGCGCCGGGGCCCTCCAAATCGCAGGTTCGTGGCGCCCCAACCCGTCCTGAGGGTATGCCGCTCACCCCCGGCTGCGCCGCCTCCCACCCCCGAACGCGCACCCCGGACCACTCTGGCGCCGCTCCCGCCCGACGGGGAGAGTGGGGCCATGACTCGTCGTCAGGTGCCGCGTTGGTCCGAGCTGCGTGACCTCGTCAAACTCCAGCGACCTGAGCTCTCCCCGACCCGTCGGCACCTCGGCGCCGCGCTCACCGTGGCCGATCTGCGCGACGTGGCCCGCCGCCGGGTCCCGCGGGCCGTCTTCGACTATGTCGACGGCGCCGCGGAGACCGAGGCGAGCTACCGGCGGGCGCGGGCGGCATACGAGGGGATCGAGTTCCAGCCCCGCGTCTTGCAGGACGTCGGCGCGCTGTCGACCGCGACGACCGTCCTCGGTGCCCCGGCCGCGGTGCCGTTCTGCTTCGCGCCGACCGGCTTCACCCGGCTCATGCACCACGAGGGCGAGGCGGCGGTCGCGCGCGTGGCGGGGGAGCGGGGCATCCCGTATGCCGTGTCAACGCTCGGCACGTCCACCCCCGAGGCGGTCGCGGACGAGGTGCGCGGCTTGCCGGGGTCGAGGTTGTGGTTCCAGCTCTATGTGTGGCGCGACCGGGCGGCGGCCGAGGAGTTGATGGCTCGGGCGGATGCGGCGGGCTACGAGGCGCTGGTCCTCACCGTGGACGTGCCGGTGTCGGGAGCGCGGCTGCGCGATGTCCGCAACGGCTTGTCGGTGCCGCCGGCGCTCACCACCAAGACGGTGCTCGATATGGCCCGGCACCCGGCCTGGTGGGGCAATGTGCTCACGACGGCGCCGATCGACTTCGCGGCTCTCGCGGGGTGGGACGGCACGATCGGCGACAAACTCAACGCGCTCTTCGACCCGACGATGACCCTCGCCGACCTCGACTGGGTGCGGAGGTTCTGGCGAAAACCGTTGATCGTTAAGGGGATCCAGACCCTCGACGATGCTCGCGCGGTGACCGACGCGGGGGCGGACGCCATCGTCCTGTCCAGCCACGGTGGCCGCCAACTCGATCGCGCGCCCGTGCCGTTGCGGCTGGTGCCGGCGGTCCGGGAGACGCTGGGGCCGCGGGCGCAGATCCTCGTTGACTCCGGCATCATGTCGGGCGCCGATGTCGTGGCCGCGATCGCCCTCGGCGCGACGAGCACGCTGGTCGGGCGCGCCTACCTCTTCGGCCTCATGGCCGGCGGGCAGGCTGGCGTCGAGCGGGTGACCGACATCCTGACGGGGGAGGTGCGGCGCACGATGGCGCTCCTCGGCGCGGCCACGGTCGCAGACCTCAACCCCGGCCACGTCCGACTCGCGCCCTGACCGCCGCGCTCACCGGCCGCGGGCGGCCCACTCCAACAGCTGGTCGACCGGCCAGGTGGTGACGATCCGCTCGGCGGGGATTCCCAACCGCGTCGCGCGCTCGCAGCCGTAGGCCTTCATGTCCAACTGCCCCGGCGCGTGCGCATCCGAGTCGATCGCGAACAAACACCCCAGGTCGCGCGCGATCACCACAAGATCATCCGGGGGGTCGCAGCGCTCAGGCCGCGAGTTGATCTCGACCGCGACGTCGTGCTCGACGCACGCCGCAAACACCGCCTCGGCGTCGAACTCCGACTGCGGCCGCGTCCCCCGCGAGCCCTCCACCAGTCGACCGGTCGCGTGCCCGAGGACGTTGACCCGCGGGTTGGCGACCGCCGCCAGCATCCTCCGGGTCATCGGGTCGCGCGGCATCCGCAGCTTGGAGTGAACCGATGCCGTGACGACGTCCAGCTCCGCCAACAACCCCGGCTCCTGGTCGAGCGACCCGTCATCGACGATGTCGACCTCAATGCCGCTGAGCAGCCGAAACCGTTGGCCCAGAGCGGCATTCACGCCAGCAACGACCCCGAGCTGCCGACGCAGCCGCTCCGCGCTCAACCCGTTGGCCACCTTCAGTCGCGGTGAGTGATCGGTCAGCGCCAGCCATTCCTGCCCCAACTCGACGGCCGACAACACCATCTCCTGGATCGGGGACCCCCCGTCGCTCCAGTCCGAGTGGCTGTGCAGATCGCCGGTCAGCGCGGCATACAGGCCCTCGCCTCCCGGGGCGAGCGAGACCGCCGCCTGCTCCTGCAAGGACGCGAGGTATGCCGGCAGCTCACCGTCCGCGGCCTGCGTCACCACTCCGACGGTGGCCGGTCCGAGGCCCGGAAGCTCCCCGAGCGTCCCGGCGGCGAGGCGCGATGAGAGCTCGGTGGGCGGCATACCCGCGACAACTGTTGCCGCGGTGCGGAAGGCTTGGACGCGATAAGTGCCTGCCCGCGAGCGCTCCAGCAACATCGCGATCCGGCGCAACGCATCGACGGGAGAACATCCAGCGGCGAGGGGGGCAAGCCCGAGCATTGGGTCACCCTATCGGCGCGGCGGCGAGCGCCCGGCCCGTCAGTGGGCCGCGATCGGCCCGACCGACATGCCGTTGACCTTGGCCGAGCACGTCGCAGTGCCAGAGGCGGGGGCGGCACCGATGACATCGAGGCGGACGTTGCCGGACGCCACGGTGTTCTCGGTCCGATCGCTGGCGGTGAGCGTCACGGGAACCTGCCCGGTCGAGTGGAAGGTCAGCGTGGCCCGGACCCGGCGGCCTTGGAGTCCGCACTGCAGGGACAGGTTGGAGACCGTCACGCGACCGTTGGAGGACGATGACGAGGACGAGGACGACGAGGTGGTCGACGATGTCCCTGCAGGGGTCGTTGTCGTCGCGGTCTCGCCCGGAATCTCGGGCTCTCGGCTACCCAACGCAACCGCGAGCGACGGCGTCACGAAACTCGGCGTCGGGACCACGAACGTCGCGGTCGATCCGGCTGCGTCGGTCGCCCCAGGCACTTCGTTGAGGGTCACTCGCGCGGTCGACAGCGCCGTCGCGCCCTTGCCGATGGAGGGGGACGACGACAGCATCCACCATGCTCCGAAGACGAGCGCCACGGCGAGCACGCCGATGGCGCCGATGATGACGGTTGTGCGCCGACTACTGTCCAAGCCGTCGGCCGCTTCGTCGCGGTGCCTGCCCATTCAGTCTCCCGGTCTGTGTCCCCGAGACCGTTCCAGCGTGTCACATTAGCCGACACACCACCCGTGGAGAAATGGTTGAACGTCACACGGTCAGGTGGCGGGGATCGTTCCGACAGTACGCCCGTCGACGGCGGCCCAACAATCGGCGGGCGTGGGCAGCCCCGACACGGTGACGGAGACGCCCCCGGACCCGGTCTTGGTCGTCGTCGACTCCCCGGCCCGCAGGATGGCCGTGACGTTCTCGGTCGAGGTGAAGGTGAGGACCGCCTGCACCCGACGCCCCGTCAAGGTGCAGGTGAACTGCACGTTCGTCACCCCCCACGGTTGAGGGGCGGGAGTGGTCGTCGTCGGCGCCGGCCCCGGCGTGGTCGTGCTCGAGGTGGTCGACGTGCGCGTTCCGGTTGTCGTGCTCGACGGTCCGCCGCCGAGCGGTGACGTGAGGGCTGCCGTCGAGGTCGGCACGGCCGTCGAGGTCGCTGTGGCCGTCGGGTCCATGAGGCCCGTCGGGTCCGTGGCCGAAGAGGTGGCGTTCACTGCCGGATCGGTGCCCTGCGGCTCGGCGCTCGCCCCGATCGCTCCGATCGACGACGCGGCCTGTGCCTGAGGCTGGCCCGACGGTCGTTGGCCGCCGAACACCGACCACAGGCCCCACCCGACGAGCAGGAGAACCATCGCGACGATCCCGAAAGCGCCGATGACCGACATCGAGCGCATACCGACGGCGCCACCGGCACCGGGAGGCCGATGGCGACCGGATCCGTGCTCCGTCGTCATCGCCAGCCAGGATATGGCGCGACCGGCGGCCGGACCATGGCGAAGGCGGAAATCCGCAGGTGCCAGAGGGTCCGGGGTGGTCCAGGAGGGTTCGGCGCGGCGCCGGAGCAGCGCCTCGGCCGAGAGCGCATGGTGGGTCCCGTGGGGCTCGAACCCACAACCTACGGATTAAAAGTCCGCAGCTCTGCCATTGAGCTAGAGACCCGGCAGAGGCCGACACCCGCCGGCCCGAAGCATCAGCCAGCCTAACGGACCGGCCCCGTTACCCGCGGACCGCGCGCGGGCGGCATACCGTGAGGGGTCGGCAACCCGCCCCACCCCAAGGGGTATGCCGCGCAGCCCCCGTCCGCTGCCACCCGCCGCCGCGACCAGGAAGGAACGCCATGACCGTCGACGATCACCCGGACCGCCCCGCCGCCCGCAGCGCTGGCCGACCCCGGCGACCGCTCTACCTGGACAGCGCGGGCCTCGAGGCGCAGGCCGGCTCGTTCGACCCCGTCCAGGAGGCGCAGGCGGCCCACGAGAGTGCCGCGATCCTCGTGCATCGTGGGCGCGCATCGGACGACCCGGAGCTCACCGCACGCCTCGTGGCGCTCGCCGAGGAGGTCGGGCTGGACACCCTCGCGCACCTGTGGGCCACGCGGCCCGCGCGCAGCCTGCCGGGCGCGCTGTGGCGGCTCTACGTGCTTCGTGACTGGGTGCGCCGCGACCCCGCCGGAGCGAGTCGTGAGTATGCCGCGGGCATCCGGTATGCCGCCGTCAACCACGTCGTCGCGGGGCCGGCGGATCCGCCTGGGCCAGAAGAACTGCGCACCCTGCTCGACGCCGTTCTGCGGGGCGTTTTCGAGGGGGATCTCGCGGTGGCGTTGGAGCGGGCCGCGGCGTTCGCGCGGGTGGTCAGCGCGGGCCGGGCCGCGGAGTCGGAGGGGGAGGCTGCGGCCACCCAGGCAGCCGACCTGCTGGCGACGGCGGAGGACCTCACGGCGTCGGCGCGGGCCTGGCGTCAGGGTGCGTTGGCCTGACGGCGAGGAGTTACCGCCCAACCGTCGGTCGCGGGGTATCCTCGGGGTCTGCGTCGGGCCGCGGTAGCCCCGGGTCCCACAAATAGCCGCTACGAGCGGCCTTGCGCCGTGAGGCGCTCCCGGCCCGACGCACCCACAGCAATCACACAACCGTCGACCGTTCGTCGTCGGTGCCAGACCGTCCGGCGACACCCTCGGCCAACGATGGCGATCGCCGTCCTGCGGGCCCGCCGTTCCCTACTCTGCGCCCATGAGCGGATCGAGCGCCCAGGGGGAAATTCACGACATGGCCAAACTCGAGGAGATGGAGTTGGTCGACAACCTTGAGATGGCGGCCGCTGCCGCGCCGCAGCGTCGCCTGACCGCCGAGGAGATCGACCAAGCCCTCGGCCTGTGAACCCTGTGGCGGATCGTCGATGCCGGGTCTACTCTCAAAGGACCGGGCACCGTGGCCCGCACTGGGGGAAGGAGCGCTGCACTCATGACCGAGGAGCAGCACGACCACGAGGTGACAACGCCCTACTCGGAGACGTTGCGCGTATTTGCCGAAAGCGAGCCCTTGACCTGGCCCGCCGACGACACAACGGTCACCGAGACTGGTGACGCGCTCGCGGCGCTCGCCGAGGACCAGCTCAAGGCCCACATGGTCGTCGGCCGGATGTACTGACCAGGCCGGATGCTCGCCCCACGGAGAGCGGGGCGAGCGGACTGATCAGCCGAAGCGGCCAGAGACGTAGGCCTCGGTCGACTCGTGCACGGGGTGCTCGAAGATCCGCGGCGTCGGACCGACCTCGACCAGCTTCCCGGGCTGACCGGTTGCCGCCAGGTTGAAGAACGCCGTCTGATCCGACACCCGAGCAGCCTGCTGCAGGTTGTGCGTGACGATGACGATCATGTAGTCGGTCTTGAGTTCCTCGATGAGGTCCTCGATGGCCTGCGTCGAGATCGGGTCGAGCGCTGAGCACGGCTCGTCCATGAGCAGCACGTGCGGCTCGACGGCGATCGCGCGGGCGATGCACAGACGCTGCTGCTGGCCTCCAGACAGCCCGGCGCCCGGCTTGTTCAGCCGATCCTTGACCTCGTTCCAGAGGTTCGCGCCCCGCAACGACCGCTCGGCCGCGTCGGCGAGTTCCGACTTGTTGCGCAGGCCGTTGAGCCGCAGCCCGGCGACGACGTTGTCGAAGATCGTCATCGTGGGGAAGGGGTTGGGCCGCTGGAAGACCATGCCGACGGTGCGGCGCACGGCCACGGGGTCGACCTCCGCGGCATACAGGTTCTGGCCGGCGAGGGTGATGCTGCCCTCCACCCGCCCTCCGGGGATCACCTCGTGCATGCGGTTGAGGGTGCGAAGCACCGTCGACTTGCCGCAGCCGGAGGGCCCGATGAACGCCGTGACCGAGCGCGGTTCGAACGTCAACGTGACGCCCTCCACCGCCTTGAACGCGCCGTAGTAGATGTTGACGTCCTCGACCTTGAGCCGGTTGGCCATGGGGAGTCTCGCTTTCAGGGGTGGGCGCGTCAGCGCCGGACGGAGGAGCGCCGAGCGGCCCAGCGGCCGACGAGGTTGAGCGCGAGGACGATGAGGATGAGGGTGAGCGCGGCGGCCCACATGCGCTCCATGGCGCTGTCCAGGCCGATCTCGGTGCGGTCCTGGTTGATCATCGTCGGCAGCGTCGGCATGTAGCCGTCGAAGAGGTTCGTCGCGATGCTCTTGGTGTAAGGCCCGAGGATGAGCAGGGGAGCGGTCTCGCCCATGACCCGGGCCAGGCCGAGCATGACGCCGGTGACGATCCCCGAGAAGGCCGTCGGCAGGACGATGCGCGTGATGGTGATCCACTTGGGCACCCCGAGCGCATACGACCCTTCGCGCAGGCCGTTGGGAACGAGCTTGAGCATCTCCTCGGTCGAGCGGACGACCACCGGGATCATCAGCAGCACCAAGGACAGACACACAGCGAAGCCGATCCGCTGGAAACCGAAGGTGGTGACCCACACGGCATACACAAAGAGCGCGGCAACGATGGACGGCACCCCACTGAGGATGTCGACCATGAACGACACGGCGCGCGCAAGCCGGCCGCGGCCGTACTCCACGAGGTAGATCGCCGTGAAGATGCCCAGCGGCACCGAGATCGCCGCGGTCACCGCGGCCTGGATGAGGGTGCCCTGGATCGCGTGGACTGCGCCGCCGCCCACGTCGGCCGCGTTGATGTTGCGCTGCGACAGGGTCCACCAGGAGCTGGCCAGCAGCAACTCGTAGCCGCGGGCCACCACCGTGCCGAGGATCCACACGAGCGGGACCATCGCGAGCCCGAAGGACGCCCACATGACGACCCGCGCGACCTGGTCGGTCAGCCGCCGGGACGCAGACCCGCGCGTGAGCTGCGGCGGGTCGTCGGTCACGACATCCGCTCGGTATGCCGCGCGCCTGGCGGCCACGAGACGGGACAGCGGGGTGCCCCTCGCCTCGGCGGTCTCTGCGGCGCTGGTCGCGCTCATTCGGTGAAGGCCTTCCTACGCTCGATGACGACCCTCGCGATGGCGTTGACGACGAAGGTCAGGATGAACAGCACCAGGCCGGCTGCGATGAACGCGCCTGTCTTCTGCGGCGAGTCGAACTCGGCGGCGTTGTTGGCGATGCGGGAGGCGAACGTCTCGCCGCCACTGAGCATCGACCAGGTCCAGTCGGAGCCGGCGGCCAGCGTCGACACGATGAACGTGACGGCGATCGTCTCGCCGAGGGCGCGGCCCAGGGCCAACATGGCGGCGCTGATGACTCCGGGCTTGCCGAACGGCAGGACCGCGGTGCGGATCATTTCCCACCGGGTGGCCCCCAGCGCCAGGGCGCCCTCCTTGTGAGTGGTGGGCGTCTGCGCGAACACCTCTCGGGAGATCGCAGTGACGATGGGCAGGATCATGATGGCCAGGACCACGCCGATGAACATGATCGTGCCGCCGGTGATTCCGGTCGGTGCGAACAGCGGCAGCCACCCGAGACGGGTCGAGAGCCAGTCCTCGAGCGGCCGCACGACCGGGCGGAAGATGATGAGCCCCCAGAGGCCATAGACGATCGAGGGGACTGCTGCGAGCAGATCAACCAGGGTCGCAGCAGGACGCCGCAGCCACTGCGGCGCGTATTCGGTGATGAACAGCGCGACACACACCCCGATGGGGACGGCGATGGCCATCGCGATGATCGACGCCGTCGTGGTCGTCCAGAGCATCTCCAGGATGCCGAACCGCGGGTTGTCCCCGCCGACCGACCACTCACGGGAGGTGAGGAAGTTGGCCTCGTTCTTCGACAACGCGGGGATGGCCTGCGAGACCAGGAACACGCCGACGAGCGTCACGAGGGCCACCACCGCCACGCCGGCCCCGTGCGAGGCCAGCCCGAACCAGCGGTCCCCACCCCGTCGAGGGGCCGTGACGGTGGCGGTCCACGAGGAACCCGCTGGTTCGGTCAACTCTGGTGGAGTTGTGGTTGCAGACACGTCAATGTCCTGAAGAAATCCGCAGCCTCAGCCAATAGCCGCGACGGCGGCCGTGATCTTGGCGGAGACCGAGGAGGGGAGCGCTGCGTAGCCCAGGGCCTCAAGCGACTTCTGCACGTCGGCCGAGACGAAGTGCGTAAGGAACGACTTCACCAGCTTGCCCTTGGCCGCGTCCTTGTACTTCGAGCAGACGATCTCGTAGGTCACCAGGTTGATCGGGTAGGCCCCGGGGGTCTTGGTGGCGTAGTCCAGCGTGAGCGAGAGGTCGTTGCCGGTCCCCTTCTGGGTGGCCGTCTCGATCATCTTGCCCACCGATGCGCTGGTGAGCTCCACCGGACCGGACCCGTTGTCGATCTTGGCTAGGCCGAGCTTGTTCTGGGTGACGTAGGACCACTCCATGTAGGAGATGCCGCCCTCGACGCTCTTGGCGGCCGTGGCCACCCCGGCGTTCTGCGGCTTGCCCTCGCCGACCGTTCCGTTCCACTTCTTGCCCGACTCGACCGTCCAGGCGGTGCCCGCAGCGGCCTTGAGGTACTTCGTGAAGTTGTCGGTCGTTCCCGACTCATCCGAGCGGAAGAAGACGCTGATCTTCGTCGCCGGCAGGGTCGTACCAGAGTTGAGCGCGGCGATCGCCGGGTCGTTCCACATGGTGATCTGGCCGAGGAAGATCTTCGCGGTGACGTCGGCGTTGAGGACGAGCGAGGAGACCGACGGCAGGTTGTAGGCGATGCCGACCGGACCGGTCACCATCGGCAGGTGCCAGGCCGGGGAGGCGCAGGTCGTCGCAGCGGAAGCCGCCTCGTCGTCCTTGAGCGTGGAGTCGGAGCCGCCGAAGTCGACCTGACCGGCGATGAACTGCTTGATGCCGGCACCGGAACCGGTGGCCGCGTAGTTGACGGTGGTGCCGCTGCACGTGGTCTGGAAGCTCTTGATCGCTGCTTCGATGGCGTTCTTCTGGGCCGAGGATCCCTCGGCCTTGAGGGTGCCCGTCGGGCAGTCGGACGCAGCGGTGCCGGTGGCCGCGGTGCCAGTCTTCGTGGCGTCGGAGCCACAAGCGCCCAGGGCCAAGGCCCCGGACATCGCGACGATGATGATGGCGCTGCTTCGGGTGGTCATCACGGGGGTGTCCCTCTCACAGGGTCAGCGAGACGGTCTGCCTCGGCTGGATTCGGTTGATTCGGAGGCGACCGCATCGTCCGCCCTCCGTGCCCGACCCTAGGGACGTCAGATGACGCCAGGCGCTGTCGCGTTGAACGAAACATGAACGTTTGCAGGCCAATTCGGTGGCGAACCCGAAGTTCGCCACACGGTCATCTACAGTTCGCGCGCTGGCTAGACCTCGGCCTTGGAGGTGATTCGCTCAACAGCGATGATCCGCGCTGCATCGCCCACACCACAGACGTGGGCGATGAACACCTCGCCCTTCTCGATCCCGAGGTCGGCGGCCTCGGCGAGGGAGGTGTCGGCGCCGGGGATCAACTCGTCAACGGGTGCCAGGCGGCCCACGAGGGCTTCGAGGATCGTGGGGAGCACCGGCCCGTGGCTGCACACAGCCGTAGGAACTCCGGTGGCCAGCACCTCATCCACGACCCGGTAGACCCGCTTCGCGCCGCGCTTGGCGAAGCCTTCCTCGGAAATGGCGTTGCGCATGTGCGGGTCCAGGCCGCTGCGCTTGGCATATCCGGCGAGGGTCTGCACGCATCGGGTCGACGGTGAGGTCGTCAGCGCTTCGACGCCGTATGCCGCCAACGTGTCGGTGATGAGCGGCACCTGGACGTGCCCCGCGGGGGACAACGGACGCCTGCGGTCATCGCCCTTCCACGCCGACCGTGGGGTCGCCAGGGCATGCCGCACGACGAGCAGCGGCCAGGTGTCGAGCAACCCGCGCTGATAGGCCCGAAGCAGCGCCCGCAACTGTTCGCGGTCGTGTGAGTAGTCCAGTCGGGTGTCGGCCGACGTCGCGTCGAGCCAAGCCACCTCGTCGATCTCGTGGGTGAGGCTGCCGTCTCCACCGGTGACCTGGGCTGCCCAATAGCGGACCCACTTGGTGGCGGGGACGCCGTCGCGATCCAGGACGCGATAGGTGGTCGGGGGGAGCGGCATACCCAGACGGACCTGCAGCCCCGTCTCCTCCTGCGTTTCGCGGAACGCAGCAACCGGCCAGCGCTCACCCGGCTCGAGCTTGCCCTTGGACCACGACCAGTCGTCGTAGCGGGGTCGGTGGACGAGCGCCACTTCCAGGGCATCACCGTTGACGCGCCACGGGACCGTCCCCGCAGCGTTGATGGTGGACATCGACGGCTCTACCGACGCCGGGCTTTGCGGCGGGCCTTGTTGTGGTGGTCCCACATGAGGGTCTGCAGGTCGTTGAGCGGCTGGCCGTCGGCATCCCGGTAGACCCGGGTCCACGTGCCGTCGGCACCGAGCTCGAAGCGGGAGGTGGTGTCGGCCAGCCCCATGTTGAACATGTTGGTCAGCTCGGCGACGTGGCTCGTGTCGACGATCTGCACCAAGGCCTCGACGCGACGGTCAAGGTTGCGGTGCATCATGTCGGCGCTGCCGATGTAGACCTGCGGGCTCCCGCCACCGGCGAACCAGAAGATTCGCGAGTGTTCGAGGAATCGCCCGAGCGTGGAACGCACCCGCAGGTTGTCGCTGAGGCCGGGCACCTGCGGCCGGATGGCGCAGATCCCACGGACCCAGACGTCGACGGGGACGCCGGCTTGCGACGCGCGGTAGAGGGCATCGATGAGTTGCTCGTCGACGATGGAGTTCATCTTCAGCCGGATGGCGCCGCCGCCATCGGCCTCGTGCCGCTCAATCTCGGCGTCGACCAACTCGATGAGCCCGGAACGCACCGTCCGCGGCGCCACGAGCAACCGCCGGAAACGGCTGCGCGGCGCGATGCCCGAGAGCTGGTTGAACAGCCGCGAGAGGTCCTCGCCGACCTGCGGGTCGCAGGTGAGGATGCCGAGGTCCTCGTAGAGGCGGGCCGTCTTGGGGTTGTAGTTGCCGGTGCCGACGTGGCAGTAGCGCACCAACCCCTCAGTCTCTTGGCGCACGACGAGACAGAGCTTCGCGTGGGTCTTGAGACCGACGATGCCGTAGACGACGTGGACGCCGGCGTGCTCAAGCTTGCGCGCCCAGCTGATGTTGTTGACCTCGTCGAAGCGGGCCTTGATCTCGACGACGGCGAGCACCTGCTTGCCGGCCGTGGCCGCGTCGATGAGCGCGTCGATGATCGGCGAGTCACCGGAGGTGCGATAAAGCGTCTGCTTGATCGCCAGCACCCGCGGGTCGGCGGCGGCCTGGCCGATGAAGGACTGCACCGACGTCGAGAACGAGTCATAGGGGTGGTGCAGCAGGATGTCCTTCGAGCGGATCGCCGCGAAGAGGTCGCCCTCCTGCGAGCGCTCGGTCGGGGCCAAGTCCGGGTGGGTCATGGGGACGAACGGCGGGTCCTTGAGCTCGGACCGGTCGAGGTCACCGAGGAGGAACAGGCCGCGCAGGTCCAGCGGGGCGGGGAGGCGGTAGGTCTCGGCCTCGGTGACACCCAGCTCGCGGGTGAGCAGGTCCAGAACGCGGTCGGCGATGGCGTCCTCGACCTCGAGCCGCACCGGCGGGCCGAAGCGGCGTCGGGTCAACTCCTTCTCCAACGCCGTGAGGAGGTTCTCGGCGTCGTCCTCTTCGACCTCGAGGTCTTCGTTGCGGGTCACCCGGAAGGTGTAGTGCTCGCGCACCTCCATGCCGGTGAACAACTGGTCGAGGTGGACCGCGATGACGTCTTCCAGGGGGATGAACCGGGCCCGCTGGGTGCCGTGGTCATCGCCGGGCTCGAACACCCGAAGGAACCGGGGCAGCACCGGCGGCACCTTGACCCGGGCGAAGTGCTCCGCACCGGTCTTGGGGTTGACCAGGACGACGGCGAGGTTGAGCGAAAGACCAGAGATGTAGGGGAACGGGTGGGCCGGGTCGACGGCCAGCGGGGTGAGCACCGGGAAGATCTGCTCGCGGAACAGCCCGTGCAACGGCGCGCGCTCGGCCTCGTTGAGGTCGCCCCAGCGCACGATGCTGATGCCCTCTTCGTGCAGCGCCGGACGGATCTGGTCCCAGAAGACCCACGAGTGCATCCGCATGAGTTCCTGCGCCGCGTGCTGGATCCGGTCGAGCAACTCGCGCGGCTCAAGCCCAGCGGCCGAGCGGACGGCGAGGCCGGTGGCGATGCGGCGCTTGAGCCCGGCGACCCGGACCATGAAGAACTCGTCGAGGTTGCTGGAGAAGATCGCGAGGAACTTCGCCCGCTCGATGAGGGGGACGGTCTCGTCCATCGCCAACTGCAGCACGCGCTCGTTGAACTGCAGCCACGAGATCTCGCGCTCGAGGTAGCGCTCCTGCGGCAGATCGAGGGCGACCACGGGCCGTGCCTCGACCTCATCGGCCGCTGCGGAGTCGGGCATCCGACCCCCGACCGGCGCCGCAGTGAGGGGCTCGGTCAACGGTGGGACGGGTGCTTCACTCTCGACTCGCGCGTCGGCGCTGGCGCTCATGGGGACCATCGTTCCACTAACGCTAGGTGACGTGTGCGTGAACATCGTCTCGTTCGCGAGGCTCTGGAACCCCAGCGAATCGTAGGTGCGACGGGCCGCCTCGTTGTCTCCGTCGACGTAAAGGAACGCTTCGCCGATCCCCGTTTCCCGCAGGTGATGCAGCCCCAGCAGGGTCATCGAGCGGCCCAGTCCGCGGCCTTGGTATGCCGGGTGCACGGCCACGGCATACACCTCACCGCGGCGCGTGGCTGGGTCGTCGGTGGGACCGTCGTGGACCTTCGTCCAGTGGAAGCCGGCGACCGTGGGGCCCTCGCCCGCGCGGGACGGGACGACCATGAGTAGCCCGGCCGGGTCGAACCACGGCTGAGCCATCCGGGCGCGCAGGTCGGCGACCGTCAGCCGACCCTGCTCGGGGTGGGAGGCGAAGGCAGCGGCGTTGACGGCGACCCAGGCCTGCTCGTCGGTTCCCGGCCGGAAGGGGCGCACGACGAGCCCCTCGGGAAGCTCGGCGGGCGGCAACGAGTCGTCGAGCGTGAGGCCGAGGATGTGCAGGTCGCGCACCGGCGTCAGGCCTCGCGCCTTGACGAACGCCGTTGCGGCGGCGCTGGCCCCGTGGGCCCAGATGCGCACCCCTGACGGCATGGCCGACAACAGGGCCGTCGCAATGCCCTCGCGTCGGTGCTGGGGGTGGACGACGATCTCGGCCGCGCTGTCGGGGTCGTCGGGGTCGGTCAGCTGGGCGTACCCGACGAGTTGCGAACCGGCATACAGGAGCAGATGTCCGGCACCCGATGTGGAGGCCAACCCGAGCAGGAAAGCCTCGGAGAGCGGAGGAGCGCCGTCGGCGGCCTCGGCCGCTGCCACGAGACCGCGAACCGCCTCGGCCCGCTCGGGGCGCAGGGAGCGGACGGCCAGGGGTGCGGAGGCGAGCGGTGTTGCGGCGAGGGGGTGCGACGGCATACCCGATTCCATCATGAACCGGTCGGTGTCAGACCCCGGCATCCACCTCAGCGACGATGGTGTCGCGGGGACGCTCAGGGACGAAGCGGTAACCGACGTTGCGGACCGTCCCAATGAGGGTCTCGTGCTCGGGCCCGAGCTTGGCGCGCAGGCGTCGGACGTGGACGTCGACCGTGCGGGTGCCGCCGAAGTAGTCGTAGCCCCAGACCTCCTGCAGCAACTGGGCGCGGGAGAAGACCCGGCCCGGATGCTGCGCGAGGAACTTGAGCAGCTCGAACTCTTTGTAGGTGAGGTCGAGGGCACGCCCACGGAACCGCGCGGAGTAACTCACCTCGTCGATCGTCAGATCGCCGGCGCGGATCGGCCCGGCCTCCTGCGCCTCCTCGGTCTCGACCCGGGTGAACGCCAGCCGCAGACGCGCGTCGACCTCGGCCGGACCTGCCGTGTCGAGCAGGACGTCGTCCAGGCCCCAGTCGGCGTTGAGGGCGGCGAGGCCGCCTTCGGTGAGGACGGCCATGAGGGGGGTGGAGATCCCGGTGGCCCGCAGGACCCGACACAGCGACTTGGCGTGGGCGAGGTCGCGACGGGCGTCGACGAGCACAGCGTCGCCGGGCGGAGCGTGCACCAGCGCGGCCGGCTCGGCCGGCAGGATGCGAACCTGGTGGCCCAACAAGGCGAGCGCCGGCAGCACCTCAGCGCTGGGCGCCACGGTGTTGGTCAGCAGCAACAACATGGCCACAGGGCGAGGATAATCGAGGCGTCCGACATGCCTCAGGTCTGTCCTGTGAGTGAGACCGCTTGCATAGGCTGTGCCAGTGGTCCGCGCGCACCGTCGCGGGTGGTCGAAAGGGGTCGGTATGCCGTCCGGCACAGTGCTGCTGCGCTACTGGGCTGCCGCTCGGGCGGCTGCGGGCGTCGACACCGAAGCCGTCCCGGTGCCCGTCGAGGGCGAGTCGGTCGGGCCGTTGCTCGACGCGGCCGTCACGCGTCACCCCGAGCTGGCCCGCGTCCTGAAGGTGGCCTCCGTGCTCGTCGACGGGCGGGCCGCCGATCGTGACACGCGGGTGGCTCCGACGGGGGTCGTCGAGGTCCTTCCACCGTTTGCGGGCGGGTGATGCGACGATGTCCGGCGTGAGTGACCCCTCCGCGGCCACCGGTCATCGCCGTGCCCCCCACGTCGGGCGGTTCGGCGACGTCGACTCGACCCGGTTGCCCGGCCTGGTCACCGTTGCTGCCCTGACGACGACCGGGGCGCTGGCGGCAACCTCCCTGGCGGGGCCAGGGCTGCTCGCCGGGCTGCTCGGCATCCTCGCGCTCATCGTCGCCCTGGGGTGGCCGATCCTCAGCAGCCCACCCGCGCTGGGGCAGGTTCAAGTCGGCCTCGCCGTCGGCGGTCTGCTCATTGCGGCGACGGTCGGCCTGACGACCGGGTCGCACCGACTCGTCTGGCTTCCCGTCGCGGTGGCCATCGGGATGCTCGTGTCGTTCTTCCTGCAACTGCTGCGATCCGACGACCGGCACGGTCTCACCGAGGCGATGTCGGTGGTCGCGACCGGGCTGGCGTGCGTCGGGTCCGGCGCGGCCCTCGTGCCCCTCATCCTCACCGAGCCTGGCGTGCGGTTCGCCCTCATCGGGTTGGCCGGTCTCGCTGCCGGAGTGGTTGCCGAGCTCACCGGTCGGATGCCGCGCGTCGGGGCCAAGGCGGTCTTCGTCGTCATGCTCGCCGGCGGTTTGGGCGGGTGGCTGGCTGCGGTGCTGCTCGGGTCGGCCGGGTCGGCTGGCCTCGGCGCCGGCATGCTCCTCGCGTCCTTCTCCTACTCGGCCCGGCGCATCTTCGGCGCCGTCCCCGGCTCTCGGGAGACCCCCGGACAGGTGGCCCTCGGGGTCGCGACCGTTCTGCTGCCCACCGTGTTGCTCCTCGCCCTTGGTGCGCTGGCCAAGGTCTATTCCGGCTGACGTCTGATCCCGCTGGGCGCGGCTGGTCAGTAGACCAGGGCCTGGGCTCCCTCGGCGAGGGCCTGCTCGACGAACCCCGCAGCCCCGGCGATCCGGGCACCGGGCAGCAGGTCGGCTTCGGTCAAACCCCGCCGCGCCGCGCACTGGGTGCACACCGTGACGACCTCGGCGCCGAGCAGCAGGTCGACCAGGTCCTCGAACGGCGCTGCGTGCGGGAGGGTGAGGCGCGCGGCATACCCGGGGGTCGCGAGGCGCGTCGCCTCCCCGGTGAGCCACACGCTTGTCGGTATGCCGCTCGCTAGCGCCGTCGTCGCGACCGTCAGCGCCTGGGCGACGCGTTCGAGCTCGGCGGTCGGGGGCGGCCAGGTGTCGCCGAGGGCGGTGAGTTTGACGACGAGGGAACGGGCCATGGGGCCAGACTACGATCGGGGAACCGGTCCGGAAGGGGTCCTCATGTTCGAGCTCGACGTCAATCTGCCCGAGCGGCTGCGGCCCCTGGCCTGGCTCATCGGTCGGTGGGAGGGCGCCGGAGTGCTGGGCTATCCGACCATCGAGTCGATGCACTACGGCCAGGAAATCCGCTGCTGGCATGACGGGCGGGCCTTCCTGCAATGGGAGGCGCGGGCCTGGATCCTCGACTCCGAGAACGGCGAGCGGGTGCGGCCGGCATCGATCGAGACCGGCTTCTGGCGGCCGGGCGAGGACGGGCGCGAGGTCGAGCTGCTGCTGGCGCACCCGACGGGGATCCTCGAGATGTACTACGGGCAGATGGAGCCGGCCAAGATCACCCTGCGCACCGACTCGGTGATGCGCAGCCCGCACGCCAAGGAGTACAACGCGGCGACCCGGCTCTATGGGCTGGTCGAGGGCGACCTCATGTACACGATGGACATGGCGGCCGTCGGCGAGCCGATGACCCCCCACCTCTCGGCCCAACTCAAGCGCGTCGGCTGACCGACGCCTTAGCGGAGTGAAACCGACATCCCAGTGTCGGTATCCCTCCGGCAAGGGCTGCCCGCACCGGACGAACCCCGGCGAGCCGGTTGCGTGGGTTTGGCCGATCGCCATTGGTGTCGCTTTCCTCATCGGTGGCCTCGTGAGGCGGCGCTCGGCCTGACCGGCCCACAAAAGATCGTCGACCTTCCGTTAGGTCGACGAAATATCGTCGAGGGTGCAAAAGGTCGACGATGTTTTGCCGGGGTAGCCGCGGGAGTGAGTGGAGGGGGAGGGCAGCTGGTGGCCCGAGCGACGGGCGAGGGGATCGCAGGGGATCGGGCGGTGCGCGGGCGGCATACAGTGGGCTGGTGAGTGACCTTGCAGCGGTGTTGCGAGCCAACGGGATGCGGCTGACGCCTCAACGGCGCCGCGTCGTTGACGCGCTCGCCCGGCTCGGGCACGCGACCCCCGACGCGGTTGCCGCCGAAGTGGGTGCCGACGGCGGCTCCCCCCTCGCCGCCTCGACCATCTACCGCGCGCTCGAAGCGCTCGAGGAGCTTGGCCTCGTCGCCCACACCCACCTGGACCATCGCGCCCCCACGTTCCACCTGGCCGGGCACGCCGATCACATCCACCTCGTCTGCCTCGGCTGCCACACGATCGACGAGGTGCCGGTCGAGGTCGCGGCGGAGTTCGTCGCGGGGATGGCCGCGGCGCGGGGGTTCCGCGCCGACATCACGCACATGGCCGTTCACGGCTGGTGCTCCTCGTGCGGAGGTCCGCAATGACCGGGCATGCCGTCCCCTCACCCCTTCTCGACGCCCCCGGCGCGGTGGCGGCCGAGGGAGTCGATGCCGGGGTCGCCGGGCACTACGGCGACCCGATGCGCGAGCAGCGGTTGCTCACCGAGGGCCTAGCCGCGGTCGACCTGTCCAACCGGGGCGTCGTCACGGTGACCGGGCCGGACCGGCTCTCGTGGTTGAACTCGATGACGACCCAGGCACTCACCGGTCTCACGCCCGGGGTCGGCACCGAGTCACTCGTCCTGGACCCCCACGGGCACGTCGAGCATGCGCTACACCTCGTCGACGACGGCACGACCACGTGGATCACCGTCGAGCCCGGCACCGCGCCCGCGCTGGTGGCCTGGTTGGAGCGGATGCGCTTCATGCTCCGCGTCGAGGTCGCCGACGTCACCGATCGGTATGCCGTCATCGGCGAACCTTTCGGGGCTGTGGCTGCGCCCGGTGAGCCGGTCGTGTGGGTCGACCCATGGCCGGGGGTCATCGATCTGACGCCGTCCGGGCGGGCGGGGCGGATCGCGGCATACGGACCAGTCGACGGTCACCCCGCGCAGGGGCGACGTTGGCGCGAGGCGATCGTGCCTCGCGAGGAGTTGGCGACCTACATCGACGACCGGCCGCTGGCCGGAGTGCTGGCCGCCGAAGCGCTGCGGGTTGCGGCGTGGCGGCCGAGGATGGGGTTCGAGACCGATCACCGGACGCTCGTTCACGAGGTCGACTGGCTGCGCTCGGCGGTGCACCTGAACAAGGGGTGTTACCGCGGGCAGGAGGCGGTCGCGCGCGTGCACAACCTCGGCAAGCCACCGCGCCGACTGGTGTTCCTGCACCTGGACGGATCGGGGCATGTGCTGCCGCCGCGCGGCGCCGAGGTGACGGTCGCCGGTGGGGGGACCGGTCCCCTGGCCGGCCGAGCGGTGGGGTTCGTGACCTCGGTGGCGCACCACTTCGAGACCGGCCCGATCGCGTTGGCATTGGTCAAGCGCTCGCTCCCGGCCGATGCCCCGCTCATCGTGGCCGACGGCATTGGGGGGCCGGGGATCGCCGCCTCGCAAGAGGTCATCGTCGCCCCATAGGCACGCCGCGGCGCCCAAGTATCCGGCAGGAGGCGTGACAAGGTGAAAAATCTTCGGCGAAATGGAAGAATGACAGCATGATGTCCGCTTCCAGCGCTGCAGGCACTCTCATCACCGTTGCTCCCACCGGGGCCGAGACGGCCAAGGCCGACGTGCCCCAACTGCCCACCACCCTCGACGAGCTCGTCGAGACGGCCCGGCGCTGCGAGGCCGCGGGAGCCGGTCTCATCCACATCCACGTGCGCGACCGCGAGCACCGCCCGACCCTCGACGCGGCATACCTGCGGGACGCGGTCGTGGCCGTGCGGGAGGCGACCGACCTCGTCGTGCAACTCTCGACCGGCGGCTCCGTCCACGACCCACTCGAGAAGCGGCTCACCGTGCTCGACGCCGACCCCGATTCGTGCTCGTTGACCTGTGGGACGACCAACTTCGGCGACGACGTCTTCCTCAACCCGTGGGGCTTCATGGTGGACCTCTATCGGCTGGCCCAGGAGCGTGAGGTGGTGCCGGAGTTCGAGCTCTTCGAACTCGGGCATGTCCACGCGCTGCGCCGGCTCATCGACACGTGCGGGCTGCCGTTCGGCGGCAAGGTGCACGTCGACTTCGTCACGGGGGTGCCCGGCGCAATGCCTGGCACCGTCGAGGCGCTGCTGGCCGGTGTCGCGATGCTGCCCGCCGAGGTGACCAGTTGGTCGGCGACCGGCATCGGCCGGGCCCACCTGCCGATCCTCGGCGCCGCGCTCGCGGCCGGGGGGCATCTGCGGGTCGGCATGGAGGACAACCTTTTCGTCGCGCGCGGTCAGGTCGCCCAGCACAACGTGGAGTTCGTCGAGCGGGCGGCCACTTTGGCTGGGCTGATGCAGCGGCCGGCCCTCTCTACCACCCAGGCGCGCGAGCTCCTCGGGATCAAGGACCGCCGAGCCCGCTGAGTCAAGGGCCTGCTGCGCCTGTCGATGTGCGGTCGCCCCTGGCCGCGGCCAACAGGGCCGGGAGATCGACGCACGCCTCCAACGCGTCGGCCAGGTCATCAAGCATCCGTTCGCGCCGCTCGCTGAACCCCGGCGCGTCGGCGCGCGGCACCCACGTACTCCCCACGGCGGCGGCGATCTCGGCGAGCCATGCGCGCCGGAAGCCGTCGTTCTCAAACGCCCCGTGCCAGATCGTGCCCCACACAGCGCCATCGCGTATGCCGTCCAGGAACGGCTCGCTCCCCGCGCCCCTCTCGCTGCGCTCGCCACGAGAACCCGCCAAGGGCTCACCGCCCAAACCGCCCTCGCCGCCAGAACCCGCCAACGGCTCAACCACCCCGTGATGGATCTCGTAGGCGACCACGTCATGGCCACGCCACCTGCCCCGCGGCCGCCCCAACACCTTCTCCGGCTGGAACCGCACTCGCGCCGGCAGCAGCCCGAGCCCGGCACAACCCCCGCTCGGCGACTCGACCGGGTCGTCGATCTCGTGGGTGAGCATCTGATAACCCCCGCAGATCCCGAGGATCGGCCGCCCCGCAGCCGCCCGTTGAGCCAGGGCATCGGCCAGCCCGCGCCGCCGCAGCCACTCCAGATCGGCCACCGTGGCCCGACTCCCCGGCAGGACGACGAGGTCCGCATGCTCGATGTCGGCGGGCTCGGCGGTGGCGAACACATCGACCCC
>ERZ724520.170-NODE-170-length-34506-cov-16.949668_pt1 | contig 34506 bp, 26 predicted proteins | sample MGYA00376053_ERZ724520 | MGnify/ENA primary metagenome ERZ724520 (study PRJEB28724, sample SAMN07190886) | activated sludge metagenome | isolation source: activated sludge of sewage treatment plant in Hong Hong | place: USA: Christiansburg, Virginia | collected...
CCTTGTGGAATTTCTACAAATAAACCTGTTGGAACCAATACACGATTGAAAGGTTCTATCACAATTGGTGTGTTTAAATTGGCCCTAATATCTAATCCAGAAGAACCAGTTGTGGCGTATGTTGGTAATGGATTGGTTGATTGATTGATGATATTAATTTGCATGTTATACCTTAAAAAAAGTTTTACAAAATATTTTTAGATCTAACCCAAAACTCCAATTTAAAATATATTGAATATCGGCATCTACTCTTTTTTGAATATTGATTTTATTCAGCATTTCATCTTCCACATCACCACGCAAACCTTGTATTTGAGCTAAGCCAGTAATGCCAGGTTTTACCAATAATCGATCGTTAATATTATTTACATAAGTTGCATATAAAGCATGAAATTTTATGGCATGTGGTCTAGGGCCAACAATACTCATTTGTCCTAAAAAAACATTGATAAATTGTGGCAATTCATCTAAGTTAAATTTTCTTAAAAAGCTGCCAACTTTAGTACTTGGCGTAGTATAATTTAATGTGATAGATGTTGAATGTGTAGCATTTTTATCGGTATGTAAAGTTCTAAATTTATAACACTTAAATACTTTGCCATTTAAACCAATTCGCTCTTGAACAAATAAGGCCAAGCCATTTGTTTCTAATTTAATTAAAAGTGCAATGATGGGATATAGCCAAGAAAAAATGAAGAGAAGGAAACAACTAGCAACAAAAAAATCAAATCCTCGTTTAAGAATATGCTCATTTATAGCGGCAGCTTTTTGTACTAATAGTGTTTTGTTAGAAGCAATTTTTTTCACAAAAAATCAGTTAACTTAAGATTTAATTTTAACTATTGAATGTTGTAAAAATATTAGTTTGAATGTAAATAAATTGAGTTTAGTTTAAAAAAAATTAGTTACAAAACTTATTTAATTACAAATAACTATTTTTATTGCTAATACTTTTACTAGTTTACTATAACAACAAAGAATTATGTCTTTATTCTCTTTAAAATTTTTACCAAAAAACATTCAGCAATTTTTGCTAAGGAGTTTAATTATTTTTGTTGTTTGGAAAATTTTTTATCATGTACTATTATTTCCTGCAAGAATACCAGATAGGCAACTAACCAATGTAACTACCTATTTAACACAACAACTTTTATACATCAACTATCCCAATGCAACAATTACTGTTGAAGAAAAACTTAGCCCTTTACCTAGAAATATTGTTTATTTAAATAATAAGAAAGTTGTAGGCTTGGCCGATGGCTGTAATGGTTTAGAATTATACGTTTTATATCTTGGGTTCTTATTGGCATTTTTGGCACCACCTAAAAAGATAATTTTATATAGTTTGTTGGGTATTAGCATTATTTTTATTCTTAATACAATAAGGTGTTATGCTATTACCTTGTTAAACATAAATGGCTCATCATTATCGGAAGTTGCACATCATTATATTTTTAAGTTGATGATTTATGGAGTAATGTTTTTATTATGGGTAAAGTACACTAAATCAACTCAAAAAAATGAAGCATAAAGTAAGGTTAATTATTGCATTGATACTTATACTTATTGTTTGTTGGTTTGGGTATACTCATACCGAAGAAGTTAATAAAGTTTCTAATGCAGTTAAGCCATTGAAGCAACAGCTACTTAGATTTATATGGCTAATCTCTATTGGAAGTATTACCTATTGGGCTTTTATTAAACAACAACATAAATGGATTTCAACACTTATTGTTTTAGTTTATGCAACTGCCGTATGTATACTTGGTATATTGGGTTTAATTGAATTTAAGTGGCGTTTACTTTCTGAAAATCAAAAAGAACTTATTTCTGGAGTTAGATTATTTTTATCTAGTCCATTACCATTTATGATGGCTTGGTTTTTACAAATGTTTAGTGTTAATAATGAAAATAAATAAGGTGTAATTTTTAGAAAGGGAAATTAAAAATCTTGTAAGATATTAATGAGGTTGGTTGAGAAGGAAATACTAAATATATTTTCTTTAGTATTTTGAAGAGAGCTTGTTTCGCTGCGTGAAGTAATAATTGCAGAAACCCTAGAGTTTGTTATTGGATTCATTAAATAATGAACTCCTAAATTGGTATAGAATATATTGGTTTTAAGTCCTTGAGCTGTTTTGTTATTAAAAGAGAATATTCCCAAATTAGCAGCATAGTCTGTTTTATAAATATTGCTGCCCCAATGGCTATTATTTACATCTTTACCCACTGTAGCATACATTATAGATGCTTCAAAAAGAAATCTTTTAACTGTATAATTTGCTTTAAAGTAAAGCTCTCTAAAGTTAGCACCTAATGGATGTGCTAAGGCTTCTCCATAATGTGTATAGTTAATTGCTGGAGTTTTATTTGCATAAGTATAAGGTCGAACTGTATTAAACTCAATTTGTGCAAAAGCATTTTTAATGTTAAATGGTTGAAATGATTTTATGCCTAATTGAACACCATATTTATTTTGAAAATAACCGCTTCCATTTAATAATTCAGCTAAATTAAAATCGTCCAATATTAGCTGACCATATATAACTGTACTTTTTTTAATTTGATAATTTACATCTATACCAATTAAATTATTATCGGGAGAACCATTATTAAAGTTGAGTGTATTTAAGAAAATAATAGGTACAAAATAACCCATCTCTTGATCTCTTCTATTTCCCAAACTGTCTTTATTTGTCCAAACAATTGATTGGAAAAAACTTACTTGAAGATTCTTAAATCCTTTATAAGTTAATGTATTAAATAGTGCATATTTTTTATCGTATCCATTCACATTTGCCCAGCCTTTACTAGCATCAGTAAATTGTCCCCACAAATTCATAAAGCTAAACTTCCCAAAATTTGCTTGCATTTTAAAATAAGGATAACTATATGCAACATCTGATAATAGTAAAGATCTATGCCCACTACCAATAAAATTTTTATCGTTCCCTAATTCAAAATAAAAATTTTCAGTTGCTTTATAACCAATATAACCTAAGGGAAGTGAATACTCTATATTGTTAAATACATATCTAGCTTTACCCATTCCAGGAACTACAGTTAATGAGTCGATATATTGATTAATATAATTAGGAAAATTGCTTAGGTTTTCATAAAAGCTAGAAGAAATAAATACTTTGTTGTTTAAATTAATATCTAATCGAACGCCTTTATTTAATTGATAAATAGATTTATTAGTTGCTTTTCCCCCTTCTAAAGTATATAGAGGATTAATAGTAAAAGTATTTTTATGATCAATAGAAGTTGTTTCTAGCAAATTTCCATCTCTAAAAATAGACCTAATTAAATTGTTTTTTTTGCTTGCTTGCTGTGGCTTAATTTGGAAAATACTTTTGAGGGTAGAGTCAAATTCGCCTTGTTCATTGTAGTTTAAAACAGGTTGAATATGATAGTCTAACGAAAGGTTTTTTGCCCTTGCATTTTTTTCGTACAACTGCTGTAAATAACTGTTTTGTAATTTATGCATTGTATTGTATTGTGCTAATACACATAGTGGTATTGTAAAGCAGAAAACAGTTAAACCAAATTTTATAAATGATAATTTATTCAAGCAATAATTTTTTATACGGTTGAACCCTTAAAACAAAATTCTTAGCCAGCTTTTTCTTCTCCCTGCACTATGTTATATATAGTTAACAGAATAACTTGAACATCTAAAAGCAACGACCATTTTTCTATATACCAAATATCGTATTCTACTCTTTTATGAATGTCGTCTACATTCTGAATTTCGCCTCTGTAACCATTTACTTGAGCCCAACCTGTAATACCTGGTTTTACAAAATGCCTAATCATATATTTATCTACAACTGCAGCATATTGTTCAGTATGTTTTAACATATGTGGCCTTGGACCAACAATAGACATATTACCAAACAATACATTAAAGAATTGAGGAAACTCATCGATACTGGTTTTACGAATAATGCTACCAATTCTTGTAATTCGAGCATCATTTTTTGTGGCCTGTATATTATCAGAATCTTTATTAATATACATAGACCTAAACTTGTAACACCAAAATTGTTGGTTATTTCTTCCTGACCTCAATTGCTTAAAAAATATTGGGCCTCTCGACTCTAACTTAATCAATAGTGCTAATAAGGGAAATAACCAAGTAAATAAAAGTAAAATAACCGTTAGAGAAAAAGCTACATCAAACCCTCTTTTAATCATTCTATTCAATAAACTTTGCAATGGCTCTTCTCTTAAAGAAAGCAAAGGCATATTACCAATAAATGTTAAGTTTTGTGGTTTTGTATAAAACTTAAAAAAGTCGGGGATAATTCTAATTCGAATAGTTTTTTTATCTAACTCTTGAATTAATTCATATAAATCATCATCGTTAATTTTAGTTTTAACAAAGAACACTTCTTCAATTTGTTCTTCGGAAATTCTTGAAAACAATGATTGTTTAAAAGCTTCTTTGCTTATAAAAAAAGCTGAATCGTTTTGATGCCCTCCATAATGAAAACCATATTCTTTTTTATTGCTGAATAAATCTTTCACCAAATCTTTTGTATCCTCGCTACCAACAAGCAATACCCTTCGCCCAGTATAAAGTTCTAAATTATAAAATTTCTTTAGTGCATAAAACAACGCCCTAACACCCCAAAAAAAGAGACCAAAAATAAAAATAAATTGAATGATAAACTCTCTGGTAAATACGGATTTTGATGCAGAAAAGAAGTCTAGTGCTACTAAAAAAAGAATCATTAAAAGAAACCCTTTTAATGAATTTTTAGTCCCCTCTTTAAAATAAATAAGATTTCGAAGCTTATACACATTACCATAAAATGCAGCTGCAATCCAAGAGCAATTTATGTTAAGCCACATGAAGAAAAATGCTTTATTATTAATTATATCAGAAAAAGATATTCTGTTATCTAATTTTAAAAAAATAATAAATAAAGAGATATTTAAAATAAAAATATCATATGAAAAATTGATAAACCGAATAAAAGAGGCATACTTATGACGCATGTTGCTAAGATTTCTTGAACTTTTCTACTATTATCAATTTTACTAATGCTAAATTGGTTGTAAAATAACGCATGAACAACCTGTTAGGCTCTTGTGCCATTCTATAAAACCATTCCATCCCAATTTTTTGAACCCAAATAGGTGCACGTTTTACTTTACCTGCAACTACATCAAAACTTCCACCAACACCCATTATGAAGTTAATATTCTTTAATATTTCTCTATTTTCAAACAAGAAGTTTTCTTTCTTAGGTGAGCCCATTGCTACAAATAATATATTTGCATTTGTATCGGCAATTTGTTGTGCGATATTTAATTCCTCATCTTTATTAAAATAGCCATTTCTGTATCCTGCAATTATTTTGGGTGAATACTTTTTGCTAAATTTATCTACTATTCTTTTTACAATTTCTTCTTTTGCACCAAAAAAGAAAATTGTATACTGATTTTGATGAGCAAGTGTTACAAGATTTTGCATCAAATCAATACCCGCCACTCTTTCAGGAATTGACTTTCCTAAAATTTTAGATGCCCATACAACTCCCTGCCCATCAGCATTAATAATATCACAATTAACTACACTATTTCTAAGTTGAGTATCGTTTTGTAGGTGCACTAACTTAGCTACATTAACAACAACATGATGGAGATGCTTTTGTGTGTCAATGGCAGTTTTTATTTTACTTACTGTCTGCTCCATCGTTAAAGCATCAATTGGACAATTAAATAACTCAACTCTCATTCATTTCTTTTTTATATACACAAAATGCGTAAAACATCCAAGCTTGTGTCCAACGCATATATGGAATTTTTGAACTAATATATTTATTCACCTGATAATAAAAAAAACCTTTTTTGTCTTGCATATTATTAATAGTCCATAATAATACTTTATCAGCTAAGTCTTTATGTTGATTAAACTTATTAAGAGCACACAATGTTACAATCAATTGGGTGGGTGAGTGAATATCAATGGGAAATAATTTATTATTATAATACTTGGAGCGACCTTTTTCATCAAAGAAAGTATTAACATAGTAATTAAACCCTCTTTCTAATGCCTCTTCAACAGAAGTGTCATTTGTATAATGTTTATAGTTAGCAATACATTCTAAATTAAACCCTGTATGAAAATTATCAACCCAATAATGAAAACTTTGCTGACCGTATGCCCAAGCACCATTTGTTTGTTGATGTTTGAGACAAAATTTAACGGACTTTGCAGCTTCTGTTTTGTAAGTTTCGTTACAAGTTATTGAATATACACGACTTAATAATCTGCTCCCTAAAAGAGATGCATTGTATACGATTGTTTTATCTAATGGTGAATAAGAAAAGCAAAAATCACCGTCTTTATCGTAAGTACGATTTAAATCTTTTAATATAAAATCGCAGCAACTAATTGCCGCATCCAAGTAACTTTGATTATTTGTTATTTCATAAGCATCTAATAATGCAGAAGAAACATACACAGAGGCAACAACTGTTGGTGTATTTTTAGGCTGAAAAAAAGCTCTTGCTTGCCAATCAAAATTATAACCCCAACAACTTCCACTCCAACTTTTTGATTGAATGGTCAATATTTTTTCACAAAGAAAATTTATATTTTCAAGTAAAGTAGAATCTTTATTGATGGAATATAGTCTACAATAACCTGATACAAAAAGTGCAAGTCCTTTGCTATTATATTCTTTTTCTATGCCAACTAAATTTCGAAAATTAATTGGAGATTTTTTAAAAAATTGAATCCAAGCCAATCTAAAAAATCTACTGTCTTTTATGATTGGAATTGATTGAAATAATTTACTATTTAAACCATCATAAGGATCCCAGCCTTTGTATTCTTCTTGTTCAATAAATTCTACTAGACTGCTTAAACTATTTTCAAACTTTGTGTTCATTCATGCATAATTATAATTCTATATCACCATATAGTAACCAAGTATCTGTATCTGTTTTTACCAGAGTTGCTACAGAGTATTGTGTTTTGGTTTTATTTGCACCACCTGCACTATTTAGGGTAACCCCTAATGATTCTTGAATTATTACTTTACCTAATCCCATTTGTGTTATTAAAATTTTTGTTCCGACAGGGAAATTAACTATTGCATTTGTAGGTAAAGTAATAGTATTAGTACTTGAATTAGAAAAATTAACCATTCGAGAAGCATCACTTAATGTTAAAGTATAATTAGGCAGAGAAACATTGTTAAATTCTACTATATTTAATCCAAACTTACTACTATCAATTGTAGTTAGTATTCTATTCCCAGAAACAAATGTATTATTACTAAAATCAGCTCTTCCATCAATATTGATGTCTGAAAAATTAGCTTTTAACCCCGACAATACGCCCTCTACTTTCAATGCTGTATCTTGAGTTTGATATGTTTTAATTTTAAGTCCACCAAGGCCAATACTATCTTGAAATGTTGTCAAAAATGTATACTTATAATTTTCAAACTTTGGTGTACCAATAGCAGTTCCAAATGCTATTCTATTGTTTTCAGACATCCGTATAAAGTCTCCTCTATGCTCCAATTTATGATTATAAGCCAATACTAAATCTTCATTTTCAAAATCCAAACCAATATCCCATTTAAAATTATCATCAACAGAAAAAATAAATCCATGAGGGAAATTCGTGTTGAACCCTTGTGTCTTTTTATCCATCCTCAATCCTGCAATTCCACTATTAGGAGATGGTGCTTGTGGCAAAAACTTAAGTTGATTGGGGGAGTAGTTTGTAATATAATTATTTAGAAGATCTGAAGGAACGAAACTATTGACTGCAAAATTAGATTCTGTGTAAACACGTTGGTATTGAACAGGAACTATCGAATTATTTTGAGACATAGGTACAGATGTAGTATCTGTAACTAGAAACAGATTGTTTTCTGCCATCAGTAAAGCTAATCCTTTACCTTCCTTGTCTCTCCTTACAAAGCTATAACCATCAAAATATAAATTGTGACCTATTAAAGTTTTTTTATTCTGAAAAATATTGCTGTTCGCTACTTTTAACTGCTGAATATTAAATGAAGCCAACTCATTACCAATTATTCCTGGTCGATTCCAGGTATGAAGTTTTACTATTCCTGATTCTGCTGTTCCATTTATCCTAAACTTAGCATCTTGTAACATAGTATCTTGAACACTGATATATGTTGAACTGTCATATACAATATTTCGTCCATTTAATTTTACGTATCCTTTTCCAAATAATGAATCTTGTTTTGCATTCCAATTTGAAGATGAAGCAACAAATTGATCAGATATTGGTGTTGCCTTCCATTCACCCAGAGTTAATGTACCAACTTTATCAATATCTGTCCCAATTAGTTTAGTAGCAGCAATTGCACCAGCAAGCTTTTCATTTGTTACAATACTATCAGCAATATTAATCGCATACTTTGCACTATCGCTTTTCAATGCCCATGCTCCTGTTTTACTGAACTCACTTGTATCGGCATTGATGGCATGTAAAGCTGAATCTGTTCTTGAACTCCATTTTGCTACCAAACTATATTGTGCAGTATCGGAGTTGATGGAATGTTTGGCACTATCACTTTTCAATGACCATGCTCCTGTTTTACTGAATGCACTTGTATCGGCATTAATGGATTTTAATGCTAAATCTGTAAGCAATGATTTTCCTGCTTGTATAGCATAAATAGCTTTAGGAGAAAAATTCAACCGATGCTTAATTGGAATATCAATTCTTTCTAAATTATCAATTGTTGTAATCTGTAATTCAATATAAACATCCTTACTCCATTCTACAGCATTCGAAAGTTTCCCTGATCCAGTTTTACCAACTTCAAAAGTCAAATACCCATAATTTCCTGACTTTACTTGAATAATTTCTTGGTAAAAGTTTGCAATAAAAAAAGAGTCATTGCCTACTTTTATACTTACTCTAAATGTTCGATTTGCTGCAGGTAACCCTTCTTTAGTAAGAATGCTTGCTTGATAATTAAAGCTTTCTTGTGCAAAAAGGTTTACAGTAAAAAAAAGTGATATAATTAAGAAAAACCGTTTCATTAAATGTTATTGTTTAATAAATTTTGCTGTGGTAATTTGGTTATCAGAAAATTGAATATGCAATACATAAAAACCTTTCGCCAAATTGGCAATATTGATACTATTACTAGTACCTGCATTTTTCACTAAACTTCCAGAAGTTGAATAAATTAGTACTTGCTTTACTTTGAAATTATTTGATACAAAAAAATTAATTGTGGTAGTTGCAGGATTGGGAAAAGCTATTATAGGAATAATAGGTGATGTGCCATTGTTTTGCCCATTATTAATTAATGAGAGTAACCTATTATTTAAAAAGCCTACTTTAAATAATACTTTTGTTTCAACATTTATTTTAGAAGTTTGAATAATATCACTCGAAAAAAATTGTCCATTTTGGTTGCTAGTATAGCTTCCACCATAATCAAAACTTGCAACAGATTGAGCATTTGTTTGCTGCATAATGAAGCAAATAACTATTAGTAAAAAAAATTTCATGTGAATTGTAAAAAAGCTAGACAAAAAAAATTATTGTTAGTTTAACAACAAACTAAACATCTTGTGGCAAACCTGTTCTTATTGCATCTAAAATTTTAAAAGTTGTAAGTGTAGTTGCATAAATTGATTCATAAGCAATAGGAGATGCTGCACCTTTTTCTATTGCATGAATAAAAGCAGCCACTTCTTGACTGTGCCCTTTACCAGATGATTTAATGGAAGTTGCTTTATTGTTTTTATAAATCATACCATCTTTAAAATCATTTATCACTCCACAAATATTTCCAGCAAAAACTTCAATTCTTTCTTTTGGTAAAGATTTGTCGCCATTGGCTACATAAATTAAATTGCCAATAGATCCGTCTGAAAAACGAATTACGATTGCAATATTGTCATCGTTTTTAGCTTGAGCACTATTGCTAGCAATACAATCTGCATATACTTTTATTGGTTTAGCGTTTGTAAAAAATTGCATTAAATCAATAAAATGACAAATTTCTCCTACAATTCTTCCACCACCAATATCTGTTTGTTGAGTCCAATGATCTAATGGAATAAATCCAGCATTTACACGAATATTCACCACTTTAGGTTCAGTGATTTTAGAAAACAACTTATTTAATTCAACCGATACAGGTGCAAACCTTCTATTAAATCCTACCATTAATAATGCTTTTGTGTTCTGTTGCATTATTGCATCAATGGAGGCTAATTCAACTTCATTTAAGCAAAGTGGTTTTTCTACAAAAACATGTTTATTGGCTTTTAATGATTTTTCAACATACGAAGCATGACTATCGTGACGAGAAGCTACGAAAACTACATCAGCATTTTTATCCAACATCACTTCATCTGCATTTGTTGATGCAGATGCAAATCCAAATTTTCCTGCTACATTTTTTGCATTAATTCCGTTATTGGTTACCACAGTATTTAAAGCAACATTCAATCCTTTTAAATTAGGAATTAAATAGCTTTGTGCAAAACTGCCTGCACCAATAAAAGAAGCATTTAGTTTTCCAGTTGTTTTTTGTGCAACAGCTGCAATTGTTTTAGTATGTTTTGTATTGCTTGGTGGATAACGCAATAAAATACCAACAAAAGGTTCTTGTACTTTTCCCAATACTAAATCGTAAGCTTTAACTGCATCATCAATATCAAAAGTATGGGTTATTAATGCTTTTAAATTTAATTTTCCTAATGCAATTAAATCTAAAAAAGCTTCCATATTTCTTTGCTCTGTCCATCTTACATAAGCAAAGGGATAATCATGTCCTTGCTCTTCATATACATTATCGTACCTGCCAGGTCCATAGGAACAAGAGATTTTCAAATCTAACTCTTTTCTATAAAAATGAGGGTCTCTTGGTACATCCATTTTAACTGCACCTACCACAATTATTTGCCCTTTTTTTCTGGCAATTTGTACTGATAATTCTATGGGGTCGTTTGTTGGAGCAGCGGCAGTAATAATTATTTTATCAAATCCATTACCTCTGGTAAAAGTTTCTATAGCAGTAAGTAAAGCTGCATTATTTCTATTATAAGCCTCTGCATTACTTACTTCTTTTGCTAATTGAACCATTTTGTCTGATACATCAATACCAAAAACTCTACAACCATTAGCAGATAAAAGCTGACAAGTAATTTGCCCTAGTAAACCCAAGCCAATAACACATATATTTTCTCCTAAGGTTGGGTTAGCTTGCCTTACTCCTTGCAAGGCAATTGCACCCAAAGTAGTAAAACTTGCTTCTTCAAAAGAAACATTATCAGGAATTTTTGCTACCAAGTTTTGAGGAATAGAAACTACTTCGGCATGAGAAGCATAATCTTGCCCTGCACAAGCTACTCTATCTCCAACTTTAAATTTACCATTAGTATCCAAAGAGGCTTTTACTACACCTGCTGTGCTGTAACCTAAGGCTTTTAAAGAATCTAATTTGGTTCTTACTTTTTCAAGCGTTGCCATTAAACCTTCTTTCTTTATATTTTGCAAAACCTGTGCAACTAAATCGGGGCGTTGTTTTGCTTTTCCTAATAAAGATGATTGAGCTACTTTAACTGTTCCTTTTTCTGTACCTGCACTGATTAATGAAAATTCATTTTCTACCAATACCATACCTGTTGATAATGCAGGTAAAGGAAGTTCATCAACATATAATTCTCCTGTCTTAAAATTCTGTATTAATTGTTTCATTGTTTTTTATAATGCTTCTTTTATTGCTTTAATAATTTCTTCATTCTCGTCATGCGATCTTGATGCTAAACGCACAAACTCACCTTCTAATCCAATTTTATCGGAACAGGTACGAGTGTAAACACCAGATTTTACCAACAACCCAAATGCAAAATCATCGGCAGTTATACCTGTCTTTAATTCTATTAATGCAAAATTTGCTTGGCTAGGATAACGTTTTAAGCCTTCAATTGCACTTAGGTTTTTAAAATACTCTTGTGTATCTCTTATATATCTTTTTCTTTCTACTTCATACTCTTTTTGAAACTGATCTCTTACATACAATTTAAAAAAGTATTCTGCCAATCCATTTGAATTCCATAAAAAACCATTTTCTAAAAGTTGTTTTGCACGGCTAGGATGCATAATAGCATAACCAGCTCTTATACCTGCAATTCCAAAATCTTTCGACATACTTTTAATGGTTACTACGTTAGGATATTTCATTACCATATCTGCATAACTCATTAATTCCATTGCTTCATTTTCAAAAGCAAAATGTATAAAGCTTTCATCTAATAATACTGTTCTTACATTTTTCAATCCTTCTAAAAGCTCTGCAATTTCTGCTTTAGTAATATACCCTCCATTAGGGTTGTTTGGATTAATTAACACAACTGTATCGGGCTTTTCGTAATTAACCAATTGCAATAAATCGTTTACATCTAACTTATAATCATTTTCTTTTTTCAATTTATTAAAAACAATACTTACACCTGGTTGAACAAATTCGTAGTAGGAAGAAAATGTAGGAATATTTACAATAATTTTCTCTGTAGTAAAATTGTGAATTACTGCCTGAATTATCTCTATAGCTCCGTTGCCAATAAATAACATATCGGCAGGAACTTTTAAGAAGTTGGCTAATGAAGATGCAATTACATTGTTTTGAGAAGGATAAAACTCCAACATATCTCTTATCAATAAATCATCTCCCAACAATTCATTTTTAAAATATCTTAAAAACAAATCTGTTGCGTATGGGTTTGAAAGAAAACATGCATCTATATTCATTTTCAAATCTGGTAATTGCTCTTTTATAGTAAACAAACTAGGCGAGTGTGAGCCAGCTTGTTGTTTTAGCAATTTTATATGCTGCACCATTGCAGCTTGTTCGTTAGTTAATCCTTTAATTGGCATACTTTATAATTTTATATGTGATTCAATTGATTTAATTTTTTCGGTATTTTTATTTCTTTCTATTTCCTCTACCACTTTAGTTATAATGCGTACATTACCTAATCGTTGCTTTAACTCCTTTTCAATATTACAAATATACTCTGGAGAAAGTTTGGTGTTTTCTGAAAGATATAATTCTAAAGATTTATCTTTTTGTTGAATTATTTTAAACTGTTTTACATCTGGAAATTTTTCCATTGCATTGTAAATATTTACAGTAGCAATAATGGTATTATCTTCTTTAATTAATAAATCATCTGCTCTGCCATCAATACCACTAAAAGGAATGCTAAGTCCTCGTCCACAATTGCAAGAAGGATTAATAGCAGGTATGGCAATATCGTTAGTTGCATACCTTATTAAAGGCATAATATTGTTGTTTAAAGAAGTAGCAATAATTTGATTGTTTTCATCTAATTCTACTATTCCATATTCATCGTTGTTATGATAATTTCCATGTTCACACATTTGCACAGTAACAGTTCTTTCATTTTGTCCATACCAATCTATTAAAGGCATTTGCCAATAATCTTCAATTACTTTTCTATAATTAGGCAATAAATTCTCGGACGATGTAAAAAGGGTTTTAATTTGAGGTAACTTAATATTATTTTCTTTTAATAATAAAGTAAGAATATAAATAGAGCTTGGATAACCACGTAGCAGTTGTGCTTTAGATTTTTTAATAAACTGTACATAGGTTTCTAAGTTTTGTTGATTTATATCAAATGGAGATAAGTACCAGTAATTTAAAATTTTATCTACCTTATAAGGCGGCTCACCTTGTTTTGGCGAAAAGCTCCTTAACACAATACAAGGTTTATGAAAGCTATACTTAAATGCAGGATTCATAGACCAAGCCCTAAACATCATGCATTGCTCAATACCATCGCTATAAAAAGGTTTTGGCACTTTAAATGGCTGTCCACTGGAGCCTGAAGTAGATTTATATTGCAGCTTTTTATTGAAATATTTCTCTGAAATAAAACTGTTGTAATTATCTCTTATTATAGCTTTGGTAATTATTGGAAATTTTAATAACTCTTGCTGAGAAAAGTTGTTAAAATTTATTTTTACATTTAGTGCTTTATAATAAGGAACAGTATTTATTGCTACCCTTACAATAGCTTCTAACTTTTTTAGCTGTATTAATTTAATTTTTTCGGCAGAAAAATATTGCGATTGAAGATATTTTGGATATTGGTTAATTATGTATAAACCATTGGCAATATTTCTGCTATTTATTCCTGCTAGCTCCATAAACTTAAATTACCTAAAAATTTATTGTGTGATTTTATAAAAAAAAAAGAAAAATAAATTGAACAATTATTTTGCTGCATATTTGTATTGGTAATTACTTACACAAAATATGTTTAACATAAAGCAGCTAATAAAAAATATTTTAAGCTACCCTATTGCTTATTTTATATTATTAAAAACAAGAAAATTAATTATTGGTAGTAGCAATAAAAGAATTTTTTTATTTGATATTGATAATACCATTGCAGATAGTTGGCATTCTTTAACACTTAACATTTGGGCAAACGAAAACGAAAGGTTAAAAGGGTTGGCCATTTTTTTAAGAATGAGAAAACTAGTAACAATATTGCAAAAAAATAAAAACAATCAAGTTATTTTTTTAACTGCACGTAGTTATTTTTCGAGGCAAACAACCGAAAACTGGTTACATGAAAATGGCATTTTACAAACCTCTAAAAATTTAATTATTACCAGAACTGCAAAAGATAAAATTAATATTATAAAAAGTTTACCATTAGCAAAATTGAAAATTTTTTATATAGATGACTTATCTCACAAACATGAAAAAGGAACAGTGGAAATGTTTGAAGATGAAATTAACTGTATTAAAAAATTAGAGAAATTAAATACTAAAAATTTTACTTACTATGGCAAAAGTGAAATTGACAAGTTTTGTAGTTTAGTTTAACTCTACAACATTAATAATTGTATCCTTTACGTTGTTTTCAAAAATTTCTTGAGTGTAGCTGCTTAAATATTTTTCTCTTGCAGCCTTACCCATTTGCATAGCCATTTTTTTATTATTGATTAAACTTTCTGCCAATTCTACAAATAAAGCAGTATCCTTTTTATGTGCAATTAAACCGTTGATACCATCATCAATAATTTCAGGTATTACACCTGTTGTAGTTGTTATAATTGGCTTAGCACATTGCATAGCTTCTAAAACAACTCCAGGAAAAACCTCTTGAGGGTAATAAGTTGGAAAAATAAAAATATCAGATGCTTCTATTACTTTAAATTTTTCTTTACCAAACACCCCATCACAAACTTTAATTTTATTTGCTAATTTTTTGCTTGTAATATAAACTTCCAGGTCTTCTTTAGATAAATCTCCATTTGCACCAACTAACTTGCCTTTTATAGAATAGCCCTTATTAATAAGTATTTCACAAATATCAATAAAAATTAGCACTCCTTTTGATTGTACATAATTAGAAAAAAATAATAGCTCAATTTCATCACCAAACTCTTTTACAACTACATTTTCTAATTCTTTTTTTAGCCCATTTTGAACAACATGTAACGAGGCATATGGTAGCCCCTTAACATCGTTACAATGCCCTTTTGATAAACAAATAACATGTGCTCCTTTAAACGCCCATTTATAAATAGTGGCTTTAAATTTAGATTGTGTATAAGCATTATAAATGCCTAACCCTCTTAAATGATACATTCTTTTAACTGAACAAATTTTTAAAGCCAGCACAAATAAACAATCTCTATAAAATGCAAAGCCAGTAGGCGATAAGGTGAAATATGCAGCATTAGGTTTAAAAACAAAAATGGTTTTAATTAGATTAAAAAAATAAGCTATTGTTTTATAAATTTTAGATATATCTAATTTTCCAATATCATGTATGTTTTTTGCAAACTTTAGTGGTAATAATTTTATATGTAATGCTTGGTTAATTATTTTACTTTCAACTAAAGATAGGTTTCTAAGGGCTGCACCATGAATTGGTGGTGGCACTTGAACCATGAATAATATTTTTTTATTGTTTATTTGCATAAATATTTAAAAACTTATAAATTAGTTGGAAGCTCTAACTAAGGTCAATTTTAAAAAGTAATAATGAAAAAAGTATTAAAGAAAATTCAAACTATTTATTTCTGTATAAAGTTTATACATTGGAAAAAATTTTTCAAACTATACTCAAAGAATGCTACAACCATACTTTGGTACTATCCTAAATACAGAAAAAATTTCTACACCCAATCCATAGAAAGAGAGTTTGGAATTATCAATGCTTTTATTGAATTGGATATTCCTTTTAAAATTTATTTTGGAAAAAAAATTGGTCAATTTCATAACAGTACCATATTTTTTATGTCAACCGTATTGTACGATGAATATAAATTTGATAACTATACCACGGCATTAAGCCATATTTCAAAACAGTTAGAGGCACAAGGTAATTATGTTTATCCTACCTCTCACGAAGCTATGTTTTGGGAGAACAAAATACACATGCATCAACAGTTTAAAGAGCATGGCATTAATGAACCCAAAACTACCTTCTTAACAAAATCAAATTTAAAAAGCCAGTTAGAGTTATTAAAATTTCCATTGTTAATTAAAGAACCTCACTCTTGTTCTTCTTTAGGTATATACAAAATTTCTTCTAAAGCCGAACTGGAAAATTTGTTAACCAATAAAAAACTACTTGAGCAAAATGAAGCAATTATTGCACAACAATTAATTAACATGCGACGAGATATGAGAGTTACCATTGTTGGCGAAGATGATATTTGCTTACATTATTGGCGTATTAATAAATCAAAAGAATGGAAACCTACAGCAACAGGTTATGGTAGCGATGTTGACTTTATTAATTTTCCTGAAAAATGGAGAAGCCATATTTTACATACCATGAAAAAATTAAATTTAACCTCTTGTGGCATTGATATGACCTTTGAAAATGACGACATTACTACAGAGCCTATTTTTTTAGAGGTAAGTCCTTTTTATCAACCAAACCCTCCTGTAGATATTTCAAAACTTGATTGCCCTTACGGTGTTTATAAAAAGCAGTTTAAACTTAAAAACAGTTGGGATAAAAAATTTGTTGAAATTATTTATACTATAGAATTAAAATTAGTTAAATACTTTTTAAATAAAAAGCCTAGCTAAGTAGCACTTCTTTATTAACGAATATTTTTCTAGAGTAAATTAATAACATAATCAACTCGCCACTTAACAATGCAATTGCAGCACCAATTGAATTATATTTTGGTATTAAAGTTATAAAAAGTATTACAGTTACAAAGGTGTTTAAGAGGTATAAATTTCTATACACAATATCTTTACCTTTTGAAACAAAGAGCTGTAAACTTATAAAATTATTATACAATACCAAACCAACCCAAACGATTAGTATATAAAATGTATTAATATAATTGGGTAATACACTATTAAATTGCTGATTAAAAAAGAATTTAAAAAATAAGTAGCTTCCTAAAATGCTTCCAACCACTAAAACTATTACTAATATACTATAATATAAAAAAGTAGATTTTACAAACTTACTGGCATTTGCAGCTTTGTTGGAAAAGGAGGAAACAAAATATGGAAAAATAGCCTGGTTAATTGGTTGAATTATGGCAAAAATATAATAAGCCAATCTTGAAAATGCTGCATAATATCCGTACTCTTCAGATTGTTTACTAGTATATTTTTCTACAAAAAAAATACTGCCTGCAAGTATTAGCCAATTTAAAATTGAAATGATAAAAATACTTGCACCTTGTTTTAACTGATCTTTTATTAGCGATAATGACGGAAATTTAAATTTAAATTTTTCATACCTGTATAACAAATAAATGCATATAATTATTGCAATTAAATAAGAGATAAATTCTAGAACAGGTACTGCTATTAGCGTTGCTCCCTTATTTAAAAAATAAAATACACTTATAAAAAACAATATTTTGGTAATAAAGTTGATTGAAGAAATGTACTTATTTTTTTTAATGCCTTGAAAAAACCAGGATGGAACAAAGCTTTGCATAAAAAAAGAAATAAGAACTGCCATGGATAATAAAAACACAAATTGACTACCAGAATAAAAAAAAATAAAATAAACAACACAGGCAATAAACCCTACACTAATTAATAACGCTTTTATAAAAAAAATAGCAGAAGCAATTTTGTTACGTTCTTCAATATTTTCTTCAAACAAACTAATATCTCTGGTGCCAGTTACAATAAAGCCATAATCGGCAATTAATAAAAAAACAGTAAGCATTGCCTGTATATACACTAACTGTCCATAGCCAACTATTCCAAATTTTTCGTTTAATAATGGTATTAAAAGCAAAGGAACAAGAGCATTAACCCCTTTGTTAAGAAATAAATGAAAAGTATTTATGATTATCTCTTTCTTCAAAATAATAATAATTAAGCAACAATTTGTTTATGCTTAATTTTTTCTGAAGCCTCCTTTAGCCAGTAAGCAACTATTAATTCAAAAACAACAATAACAGAGAAAAATTCAAACCAATAATCTAATAGCATATAAAAAAACAGCAATACTAAAAGCAGCCTAATAAAACTATACTTTTTCGATTGCTTAAATAAACTATAGAAATAAAAATATAATAAAATGATTGTTCCAATAAACCCATACTCACCTAAAAATTGATTAAAAACAGAAAATGGCTGATTAGCTGTACCATCAAAAAAAGGTGTTGATAAAATGTCATAGTTCCAAAGCTGAAAATGGTTATTGTTAAATTGGTGAGACCGTCTTACTAAATAAGGAGGATACCAACTCACATATTCACCACCTGCAATATAAGCAAGTCGTGAAGAAAAGTTCCCAATGCCATTACCAAAAAAAAAATTGCTATATGAAGATGAAGAAAAAGCTAAAGTTTGCTGAAATGAAGTTAACTTCCTAGGTGGAACGTCTTCAACTACAGTTGAACTGATATTAACCACATACTCAACATTGTCTTTACTAACAAAATAAAAAAGAGTGGAAAGTGCAATTAGGGAAAAAAGTAAAACTATTTTTTTAGTTATTGAAAATTTCGATATTAGTAAGAAATAAAAGCTGAAAATTGCTCCAAAAATTAATATCCCAGACATATAGGTAGTAAGTAATATGATTATAATTGTAACCACTGCCTTAAAATTTTCTTTCTTAAATAAGTAAAAGGAAAAAAATAGTGATAAGATAACCATATTAACAGAAGAGTTCGCAAATATTCCCGTAATCGCATCCCCAGCACTCATTCCAACTTCTGATGAAAATGGATTAATTGCTTTATATTCAATCATTAAAATAAAAAGTTGCAAAAAAGAAACAATAGCATTAATAATAAATATTATGTCAATAGTAGCTTTTGTTCGCTTTAAATGAATGTTAGATATGATTGTTGTTGTAATGATATTATTTATTAAGCATAAAAACCAAATAAAAATGCCTAAAAATGCTGCAACTAAGTACTTTATAGAGAAATCGAAAACGGAATAAATGAATACAAAAAAAGTGGAGTATATAATAATAAAAGTATAAAATATTACTTGATTAGTAATTTTAATTTCTTTTATAACTTTCTTTCCAATAAGTATAGCAATTAGTGGAAATGCAATAAATTTTAAAAAAAAAATTCCCTGCGTAAGAATAATTATATAAAACAATAAAGGCTTATATGAAAGCTTATATATTTCTATAACTTTACTTTTTAACATTTATTATGTTTTAATAACTACTTTTTTTTAAATAATTTCATCAATATAAGTTCTTCAAGAAAAAACTTGAATTATAAAAATTAAGCTATTAATCAGACTTTAAAATTTATTATTTAATTTCTTTCTTCGCAAGAACCAATAATGAAAATCCACCAAATAAAGTAACTGCAAAATCTTTATTAATTGAGTAGAGTATTCGTCTAGGTATTGCAGCAACCTTGCTCATGATACTTTTATTGGGCAACTCAATCATACCAGCTGTATAAAAATAATCTAATACTTCATAACCAGAATCGATAAGTGTAGCAATTGCAGTTTGCTTAGTAAAGTAATGGATATGTGATACTGATTTACGTGCATTCATTGGAACATTTCTTATTATACCCAAAATACTGATATCTAGTGGAATATGAAAGATTGCATATTTTGTTTTTGTACTACACTTTCTTAAAAATCCCAAATAATCTTCTACGTGTTCAAATACATCCATCATAAGTAATAAATCATGCCTATCAGAAATTTCTAAAAAATTTTCATTCTTGAAATTTAATCTATTTTTCTCTTTTGACTTAGCAATGGTTAGTGCATCTATTGAAATATCGTAGCCTGTAAAAACTATATTATTAGGCAATATTTGATAAAGTTGATTTAATATCTCTCCTACACCACAGCCTACTTCGACTATAGAATTAATATCCAATTTATTTCGACTTAACATTTTAACTACTTGTTTTGCTTTCCAAGGCGAGTCTTCTTCATGCCAAGTAGGATTATTGTTAAGATATTTACTATTTTTTTCTACATAGTCGTTTTGTAACATATTACTCTATTAAGTTAATTATAAAATTAAATCATCTATTTATACTCAGCTATTTAAATTGAACTATACAAGTGACTTTAGAATGGTTCATTTAATATGTTTGAGTATAGGGATATACTCTCTACACATTAATCTTGTTTTTATTTGAAAAAATAAATTTATATGAATTAGGAAAAATGTATAATGCAAATAATAACTCACCAAACACCATACTAAAACCTGCTCCAAGGGCACCATATTTCGGGATGAATATAAAAAAAAGAGAAAGTACTGATATCCCGTTTAACAATTGAGCATTTCGATAAGTACTCTCTTTATTTGCAGATAGTAATACAGTATTCGCTGTAAAGCTGTTTATAAGAATTAAAAAAATCCAAAATAGTAAAGAATATGGTATTAACTGATTGCTTCGAAAAAAAAGTATAATTTCATTACTAAATGTAACTTCCACGATAGATTTTAAAAGCAACCCTAAAATAAATAATAATACAAATACAGATACCGTGTAATACAAAAATATTTTTTTAAAATAATTTATCCCTGCACTGAATGATTCATTAAATTTTTCTGTAAAAAAAGGAATAAATGAAAGTATAATAGGCTGGAAAATAGCAAAAGTATAATACGAAAATCGTAAAAAAATTCCATAAAATCCAAGCTCAAAAGCTGTAACGTTTTTCTCTACAAATAATATACTACCACCATTAATTGCCCAATAAATTAATACTATTATGAACACATTAAAACCAACATATAGCTGGTTTTTCATAGCATTTACTTTGGGAAATTGTAATTTAATTTTATATTTTTTATATAATAAAACTAAACAAATACTTAAGGCAAATACATATGAAATTAATTCAACTAAAGCTACTGAAAATATGAACTTACTTTTTAATACAAATAATACTGTAAGTAATATAAGTAGAAGCTTTGAAATCAAATTGATTATTGCAACAATTTTATTTTTTCTCAGCCCTTGGAATAACCAATATGGCAATAAACTCTGTAATGAAAGACTACCTAAAACAAATAAAAAAAGTAATAATTCGTTAGTATTGGCAAGTTCGGAATCTGTACTTGAAATATAAATATATAAAGAAATGCTTCCAAGCAATAACAGAGATACTTTAATAAAACTTATTTCGGAAAAAAGTTTACTTATTGCTATAGGGTTATTTGAATTAAGCGAAGCGGCTTTTAACCCTGTAACACTAAAACCATAATCTGAAAATGTAATTAATAACCCAACTAGAGACTGATAAAATATCATTCTACCAAATGCTTCAATACCAAAAAGGTTACTACATAATGGTATGAAAAATAAAGGAACAAAAGCATTAATTCCTTTATTGATTAGTGAAAAAAAAGTGTTTTGTATTAAGCTACTTTTGAAATATTTAGTTACACCAATCATACGTATAAATTGCAATAAAGAGTTTTTTTTATTTAGTTAGTAATACCGCAAAAGTTTAAACTAATTTTATTCTTGGGTTCAAAATTTAGAAAGGCCGAATGTTTTACTAAATAACAAATTATATCGGCTTTTTCAACTGCCTGTTCTAATGGTATTAAAGGCAAACTGCTATGATGATGAATATTTGGCTCAACACATACAATATTAATTCCTTCTGTTAATAAATTAGTAGCTATTTGCACCGCAGGGCTCTCTCTTAAATCATCAATATCTGGCTTAAATGCTAAGCCCATACATGCAACAATTGGTTTTCGTTTATTATCTAATTCAAATTGTAATGCAGTATTTTTTATTTTTTCTACTACCCATTGTGCCTTAAAATCGTTTACTTCTCTAGCTGCTTTTATAACTTTTGAATAAGTAGGAAAATCAGCAACAATAAACCATGGATCTACAGCAATACAATGACCCCCAACCCCTGCACCTGGTTGTAAAATTTTTACTCTTGGATGATGATTTGCTAATTCAATTAATTCCCAAACATTAATACCTGCATCATCGCATATCATACTTAACTCATTGGCAAAAGCTATATTTACATCTCTATATGAGTTTTCGGTTAGCTTACACATTTCGGCAGTTTTTGCGTTGGTTGCTAAAACTTCACCTTTTACAAATGTTTTATAAAAAGATACAACACGTTGTGTACTTTGTTCATTAATGCCTCCTACAATTCTATCATTTTCTACCAACTCTTTCATTATTTTACCTGGTAAAACTCTTTCGGGGCAATAGGCTGCAAAAATATTTTGAATATTTACTCCAGCACTTTCTAAAGTTGCAACAACTTTTTCTGTAGTGCCAACAGGTGAGGTAGATTCTAAAATAACTAAGTTGCCATCTTTTACATAAGGGGCAATACTTTGGGTTGCTTTTAAAACATAATCAATATTAGGTTTATGACCTTCGTGAAATGGTGTAGGTACTGCAATAATAAAAACATCGGCTTCTATTGGTTCTAATGAAGCTTGCAAATTTCCACTTATCACTGCATTCTTAACAAACCCATCTAAATCAGGTTCTATAATATGTATTTCGCCTTTATTAATAGTGTTAACTACATGTTGGCTAATATCTACTCCATGAACTTTGTATTGATTACTAGCTAAAAGTGCAGCTGTTGGTAAACCAATATAACCTAAGCCAACGATACAAATTTTTTCTACTTTTGGGTTATGCATATTCTATTACTTTCTCTTCGTTTAATATTTTAACTATTCTATCAGATGCTAAGCCATCGCCATAAGGATTATGCTTACCACTCATTTGAGTATAATAATCTTTATTGTCTAATAATTTACAGGCTGTTTCAGTTATTTTCAACTGATTGGTACCTACTAAAATAACAGTTCCTGCTTCTACGGCCTCAGGTCTTTCTGTAATATCTCTCATTACCAAAACTGGCTTACCCAATGAAGGTGCTTCTTCTTGTACTCCACCACTATCGGTAATAATTAAATAACTTTTATTCATCATCCAAATAAAAGCTTCATAGTTTAATGGTTGAACTAGTTTTATATTGGCTTCATTTGCCAATAATTTATTTACCGGAATTTGAACGTTTGGGTTTAAATGAACTGGATAAACTATTTCCACATCATTTGGATATTTTTTAGCAATTGATTGTAATGCTGCACAAATATTTTCGAAACCTTCACCAAAATTTTCTCTTCGATGTCCTGTAACTAAAATTATTTTTTTATTAAAATCTACAATCGATTTTAGTTGTACTATTTCATTGTTCTCTGCTTCGTTTACAATTGATAGTCCTAGTTTTAAGGCATCAATAACTGTATTTCCTGTTATAAAAATTGAAGCAGAATTAATTGCTTCATTTAATAAATTTTGTTTTGAAGTTTTAGTTGGTGCAAAATGAAGATCTGCAATTCTGCCAGTAATATTCCTATTCATTTCTTCAGGAAAAGGAGCTAATTTATTAAATGTTCTTAAACCTGCTTCAACATGTGCTACTGAAATGCCAGAATAAAAGGCCGCTAATGCTGCAGAAGTAGATGTTGTAGTATCTCCATGAACCAATACCCAATTGGGTTTAAATTCTTCGTAAATAGGTTTTAAAGCTACAATGATATCGGCAGTTAAACTATGCAAGTTTTGATTAGGCTTCATTAAGTTTAAATCGTAATCGGCAGTAATATTAAAAAATGCCATTACTTGATCTAGCATTTGCCTATGCTGTGCTGTTAAACACACTTTAACAGTAAAAAGGTTTGGATATTGCTTACACTTAATAATTAGTGGTGCCATTTTTATGGCTTCTGGCCTAGTACCTACTACAAATAATATTTTTTTCATTCTATAAATTAAAAAGAATTTTCAAGGAATCTTATTCTACTGAATTAATTTTTTAATTACAAAGTAAATTGAGCTTAAAAAAGAGAATGCTATAAAACCAATTAACCCAAAAAGTATAAGTTGAACTCTTGTTTTTGGTAAAGGATAATTGGGTAAATCTACAACTTGAATTGTTGGCGTTTCTTGGTTTAGTTGCATTTTACTAATCTCTAAATTTTTAATTACCTCACCATAAATTTGTGTAAGCATCATTTTATCTCTATTGCTAACTTCTGCATTTACAGTAACTGTTCTATCTCCAGGATTAACATCTAATATTTTTTCTTGAGCTTGTGCCGTAGAAAATGTTCTTCCATTTAAAACTCTTTCAATGCTATCAGCTCTTTTGGCCAATCTATCTACATTGCTTTTTTGTCTGCTTATTTTTGAAGAAACATATCTATCTGTTGCCTTTTGAACTAGTCTTTCGCAAAAATATTTAGCTAGTTTTTCATCGCCCAATGAAGTTGTTACAACAAGAAAGGTTGATTTTTTTTCTGGCCTATCTACCAGTAATTCAGTTTTTAGTACTTTATTAATTATAGTAATTAGTAAACTATCTTGTAATCTAGTAAAGGGGGTTTTTGAAACTGATGGAAAGTAAACGTCTTTGCCAATTTTTTTATTTTCTTTCCATGCATCTCTTAACCCATTCACCTCAGCATATTTATCTGCTAATGTTTTATCTGATAAACTATCATAAGGCGTTAATAAGGTTTCTTTGGTTAATGAAGAGCTTTTTAAAAACATTAAAATATTGTCTCCAGAAAACAATGTAGCACCAGTAGCACCACCAATATCAAAACCAAATTGCCCAGCTAATGACGCAAGTCCACCAGCAGACGATTTGCCTTCTTCCACTACAAAAGACATTTCGGCAGTGTATTTTATTGGCCGATTGTAAGCATAAAATCCAGCAATTAAAGAACCAATTATACCAATAATCAGTATTTTCCACCACTTAGATTTAAGATAGTTGGCAAATGTACTTACTCTTTCAAAAATTTCTTTTAACGAAAACTCATCGTTAGTTGATTGATTTATTTCCTCACTCATCTACTTTATTTTAAAAAATAAATTATTTTGTTATCTGATATACCAATGCCATTGTTGTAATTAAAGCAGAAAATGTAGAAATAATCACACCTACTTTGGAGTAATCAGAAGGCTTCCTTTCTGCTTCTTTTGGTACAAAAATCTTACTACCTGCAGTAATCTCTGGATATTTTTTAAAAAACAAAAATATATGCTTTGTAGTTGCTGCTTTACCATTTGGATATACCACAAAAATTTTCTTTTTATTCCCAGATGCTGTTAATCCGCCAGCATCATTGATATAGTCTTTTAACTTTTTAGATGATTCATAACTAATAGCTAAGGGTTTAAATATTTCTCCAGCTACGGTTACCATATTATCAACTTGAGGAATAATAATTTGATCGCCTTCTTCTAACAAAATATCATCTTTACTGCCAGGGTTATCTATCACTTCTGTTAAAGCAATAGCTACTTCTTTGTAAGGTTTTGCTTCTTGTTTTAATATTACTCCAGAAGAATCTTTAGCAGAAGAAGCGGCAATTTTTTCAATCAGTTCTAAATCGGTATTTGCATAGTAATTTCTACGAATTAATTTTGCACCAGCTAAATCTGCTGTATACAACAAACTTCCAGCTCTTTTTATTAAATCACTAATTTTTTCTGATCTACTTGTTAGTGTGTAAGCACCGGGATGCAAAACTTCGCCACTAATTAAAACTTGAATTTGTTTTTTATAATAGGGATCCTTTTTGATGGTAATATTATCGAATGGACTTAAAATTAAATCATTAGAAAGTTTCGATAAATCTTTTGAACCATTAATATTAATGATTTCTACAATGGGGCTTTTAGGATTATTTACATCCACATTTCTTTTTCTTCGTGCAATTTCTATCCCCATACCTGTTGCATCATCTGTGTAACCTCCTGCCAATAATATAAGTGATTTTAACGATAAACTATCTTCAAATTGATATTCGCCTGGGTGTTGTACTTCACCATTAATGGTAACTTTAAAATTTTCTTTTATATCGAAAATTGAGGACACATTTACAATATCTTCTTTTTGTAAAACTAATAATTTAGCACTGTCACTAAGTAAATCAACACTAATATACTCTTTCGTTAAATCCTCTCTCGTTCTCGTAATTATAGCTCTTTTTGTAAAAGCATCCTCCGTTAATCCATGTGCTTTTTGTATTAATTTTTCTAAAGTCAAATCTTTTTCCAAAGCATAATTACCTGGTTTAAATACCGAACCAACAATGGTTAATCTATTTTGGAATTTATCAATAATATTTCCTATTTCAAATTCATCGCCATTTTGTGGATTAAATCTTTGAATTTCTTCTTTTGAAATATCAATTATCTTTTTTTCAAAATCAGTATTTCGTACACCTGTTATTCTTGCTTTAAAAGCATTACTTGTATAACCACCTGCAAAATCTATTGCATTTTCTAAGGTTTCGTTAGGTTGTATTTCATAAAACCCTTCTCTATTTACTTCGCCAGATAAATGAACTTTTGTTTTAACAAATGGAATTTTAATAACATCATTGTCCATTAAACGAACATTTGCCTTTTGGCTCGTATTCATTAAAAATTCATATAAATCTGCTTTGGTAATAATTTTGTTATTTCTTACTAATTCAATATTTCTAAAAGATCCATTTTCAGTTGGACCTCCACTTACGTACAAAGCATTAAATAAAGTTGCTAAAGATGTTAAGTTATATGTACCTGGTTTTTTAATAGCACCAATTACCACCACCTTAATAGATCGGATACCTGTTAATGTAATTTGAGCTGATGTTTTACCACTTGCAATAGCAGGATAAAATTTTGCTAATTTTTTATTAATTACTCTAGAAGCCTCTTCAATTGTTAATCCACTAACTTGTAATGGGCCTGCATATTTTATATAAATATTTCCTTCGGGACTCACTCTTAATTCTTGTTGAGATAAATTGACACCAAAAACATCTAGCAATAATTTATCATCGGGACCTAATACATAATTTTTGGGTGTAGGAATTCTTAAATCTGGTTCAAAAGATAAATTGGGATTAGAAAATAATTCGGATCCAAAAATTAAAGAATTACTAAGAGTTGGATTTGTAGCTGAATTACTAGATTTATTCATTACTTCTCTAGGAGATACTGTTAAAGGTGTAGTATTTCCGAGAGTTACATTATTTTGTAACCCTACCATTCTGCTTCGTAAAATATTAATTTCATTTGTAGGCATTCCTCTTCTACTGAATTCTCTAAATAGCTGAGTTTCTGTTTGACCAGAGGCTTGTGCTTTTTGGACAAACTCCCTTAATTGAGCATCACTAACATCAGCCGATTTTACCCTACTCATATCTGCAGGTAATTGTGCAGTTGCTATGTAAACTATAAACATAAAGCAACATGTAAAAACTAACTTTAGGTATTTAAATTCTTTCATATAATTGTTGTACTAATGTTTTAAATATAGCTTCGCCACCTCACTCACAGTTTTGTGGTAAGAAAAGCATTGAAATTTTTGTTTTTGGGGGATTAAAGTTTGAACAAAAAAATCCCATAAGTCGGCAAATATAAGTTTGTAAGCAATATAACCGTTATTAGAAAAAGAATGACTTGAGTTTGAGCTTATAAATTGTTTTAATATGAACTTCTCAACTCACTAAATAACATACATTAATAAAAAAATCTCAAAAGAATCTACATCAAGTATAAATTCTTTTGAGAGCTAGTTTACAAGCATATTCATTTAACTAATTCAAAATTCGGTACTACAATCTTCCGTCTACTATACTTCTATCTAAAAATGCTTTTGTATCAAACAAAACCGATTCGTTTGATTTTAGCAAACTTTTTACATCTAAATCTTTAAACTCGTTATGAGATACACTTAAAATAATGGCATCATAATTATTCTTGATACTATCTATTAAATGAATACCAAATTCTTCATGTACTTCATCGGCATTTGCATGTGGGTCGTAAACATCTACATCAATTCCATACTGTTTTAGCTCATTATAAATATCTATTACTTTAGAGTTTCTAATATCTGGGCAGTTTTCTTTAAATGTTACTCCTAAGATTAACGCTTTAGCACCATTTATTTTTTGCCCTTTTTGTATCATCAACTTCACTACTTTACTTGCTACAAAAAGTCCCATATTATCGTTTACTCTTCTTCCACTTAAAATTACTTGTGGATGATAACCCAAACTTTCGGCTTTATGTGCTAAATAATAAGGATCTACACCAATACAATGTCCACCAACCAAGCCTGGACGATATTTTAAAAAGTTCCACTTTGTGCCAGCTGCTTCAATAACATCTGTAGTATCAATACCCATTTTATCAAAAATTAAAGCCAATTCATTTACAAAAGAAATATTTACATCTCGTTGTGCATTTTCAATTGCTTTTGAAGCTTCAGCTACTTTTAAACTTGGAGCTTTATGTGTGCCTGCTGTAATAATGCTACTATACAAATCGTCTACAACTGTTGCAATTGCTGGCGTTGAGCCTGATGTAACTTTTTTAATAGAAGTTAACGTATTAACCTTATCGCCTGGATTAATTCTTTCTGGCGAATAGCCACAATAAAAATCTTCATTAAATTTTAAGCCAGAAAACTTCTCTAATACTGGTACACAATCTTCCTCTGTACAGCCAGGATAAACAGTGGATTCGTAAATAACCAAATCTCCTTTTTTTAATGCTTTACCAATCATGGTTGATGCACCAATAAGTGGCGTTAAATCTGGAGCTTTAAAATTGTTAATAGGTGTTGGAACTGTTACAATAAAAATATTGCATGAAGTTAAATCGTTCGTATTAGAAGAAAAGCACAAGCCTTTTTTTCCAGTTTCAGCAAATAAGTTAGTAGCTAGTTGCAAGCCAATTAAATCAGCTTCATTGGTTCTGTCTTTTCCTTCACTTAATTCATTAATTCTACTTTGATTAATGTCGAAGCCTACTACTGCATACTTTTTTCCAAACTCAATAGCTAATGGTAATCCTACATATCCTAAACCAATAATGGCAATTTTACTTTCTAAAATGTTCATTGAAATTTTTATTTAATTTATAGGTATTAATAATGTACTAGCATGTGCAAACAACCCTTCTTCTCTGCCTGCAAAACCCATAGTTTCTGTAGTTGTGGCTTTAATTGAAATATCTTTAACTGTAATGTGAAGTATTGATGCAATTACAGTTTGCATTTGCTCTATATAAGGTTTTATCTTAGGCATTTCTAGGCATAAGCTGCAATCTAAATTGCCTACTCTGTATCCTTCTTTTTGTATTAACTCAAAGCTTCTTTGAAGTAATATTTTACTATCAATATCTTTAAATTCGTTAGAATTATTTGGAAAATGAACGCCAATATCGCCTAAGCAAGCTGCACCAAGTAGTGCATCGCAAATTGCATGTAACAAAACATCGGCATCGCTATGCCCTAAAGAGCCTTTATAGTGAGGGATTTTAATTCCACCAATCCACAAATCTCTACCTTCTACCAACTGATGAAAATCTATACCATAACCAATTCGTATGTTCATTTAAACCCTTTTATTGGAATTTTTAAAATAAAAACGAAGGCTTTAAATAACCTTCGTTTTTATGAAATATTTTTTATATATTTTACTAGGAATTACTTTTTGTCAATATCAAAAGTCAAACCAAAACGAAGTGTGTTTGACAATGGATTTCTTGTAACACCATTACCTGATGGTACTAAGTAAGAAAAATTCAATCCAATTACATTGTATTTTAAACCTGCTCCTACTGTAAAATATTTACGGTTGCCCTTTGTTTTATCTTCATAAAAATATCCTGCTCTTAATGCAAATTGATCGTTGTACATATATTCTGCACCAACTGAAAATTGAAACTCTTTTAATTCGTTACCAAAACTTCCTGCATCGCCAAAAGATTTAAACCAACTTGACAATACACCCTGATTTCTATATTCAGCTAATAATGCTTCATTTTTAGCATCAGCATCTGGATCTGAATTATCTATTGGAGTTGGTGGTGTTGGAACCATTAATTTATTAATATCTAACCCGAAAGTAATTTTACTGGTTTCGTCAAAAACTTTTGTATATGCAACACCAATGCCTAAGTTAGCAGGAATATAATCTTTGTTGGCTGCATCGTTGGTATAGCTAATTTTAGAACCTAAATTAGATAACACAACTCCCCAATTCCATCCATTCCCAGATTCTTCGTTTATTCCATTGTGGAACAAAGAAATATCTCCAGCAATTGCATTACCTGCTTTATAAGATGTTCCACCTGGAGAACCATTTGCTAAACTTGAATTGATATAACGCAATGCAACACCCAATGCTAGTTTGGTATTTAACTTACGAGTGTAACCAAAATCTACTGAAAACTCTCTTGGTCTACCTTCATTTAATGGATTACCAGCAAAGTCGGTAAATTGAATATTACCTAAACTGAAGTAACGAATTGATGCTGCAATTGCTTGCTCTTCATCTAACTTTCTATAAGCAGATAAACTGGCTAAATACACATCGGTTAATCCCAAATCTTTTAACCAAGGTGTATAGGTTAAGCCAATTGCAGTTTTTTGTGTTGCAAAAGGTATTTTAGATAAATTCCAAAAAGATGAGTTGGCATCTGGTGAAGTTGCAATTCCTACATCGCCCATTCCACCTGCTCTTGCATCGGGAGAAATTCTTAAAAATGGTACTGCTGAAGTAACCACATTTATTGTTTCAGCTGATTGAGCATAAATATTTGTTGTTGAAAGTATTGAGCCAGAAAAAACTAATGCTACCGCAGCTTTCAATGTTGATTTTCTCATCGAGGTCAATGATTTAAAAAATTAAGAATTGTAAAAATAATAGAATATTTCAATCAGCCAAATCTTGAGCATTGGAGAATTGAAATTTGGAGTAAAAAATCAGACCATTCGATAGTTTTTGTTAAAGCAAATATAGTTTTTGTGTTGCTTCTGCTTTTAACCCAGCAGAATTTACAACAATAATACGATAAATATAGACACCACGAGCCAACTTTTCGCTGTTTCTATCTTTTCCATCCCATTCAATATCATTTACAAGATTACCGATTGTACTCATATTTCGTTGAATTTGATGTACCAATTTACCAGTAATGTTAAAAATATTGATCAGCACTTTTAAATTGCTATTGGGTTGATTGTGCTCAAACCAAAAGTTTGTTTTACTGGTAAACGGGTTTGGATAATTTAATACATGACTAATTTGTAGTGCTTCTTTTTGTTGCACCATAAATTCAACGATGATTTCACTTGAATTATTGGCTACATCCCAAGCTTTTACTTTTAAATAATGTAATCCATTGGTTAAGTTAGGTAATTGATACCTAATGTTTCCACTTTGATAACTATCGGTATTGGCTTCATAAAAGTTATTGAGAACAAAACTATTTTTATCATCTCCATCTATGGTTACAGTAATGTCGTGCCCAATTCCTGTACCAACAGTATTAATCCCTGATGAGTCGAACAATTGAAGAAGCAATATTGGATTTTCATTTACCAATCCTCCATTTACAAATTTTTCATCGTTTAAATATGCTTTAATTGTTGGACCAACAACATCTGCATTGGCTGTATTGCTTGTTCCACCAATAAAAAAATTAGTTGCAGTTCCATTGGCATCTATACTCGCATTATTGGCATACAAACTAATTTTTCCATTTCCTATTTGATAGTTAATATCTTTTGGAACAATAAATGAAAAACTAAACAATCCATTGTTAACTGTTGCTTTGCCTTTGTACAAAATATTTTTTTGCTGACTGAATGTTGCAATTGGGCTAGCAGCATCATTGCCCAATGTTTGTACTGTTTGTATTTTATCGAAAATTGTTGGATAAACCGTTCCATTAAAGTTGTTTGCAGTAGTTCCATTAAAATCCAAAATTCGTCCACTAAAAACATATTTACCCAAAGCCTTTAATGTGTCTAACCCAATGATTGGTTGTGCATTGATTTCAGTTAATTCCATTTTCATTTCAGGAAAAGAAATTTTTATTCCAGGATCCCCAAGTAATGTAAATTTTCTATTATTGTTTACATCGCTAAATGTTTGATAAGTATAATTCTTAGCAATTTTAAACGCCTCTCCCAATGTAAAATAAGCTTGTTGATTTTTTGGTGTGAATAACACTTTAAGAAAATTATTGTTTAAAATTCTGTTGCTATAAGCAAACACAATTCTTGTTGTTGTTACCAGCCCAATTGCACCTGTTTTATTGCCAACCAATAACGAACTGCCTAACGATTTTTTAGTGGGGTCATCATAAGGAGCAAAATCACAAGTTGCAGTAATCATCAATGGCAGCTTGTTGGCATTGTTTAATTGATTGGCCTCTTCTTGCCCAAAAACTGCTTCATCTGCCAACCTTTGATAACCACCATGTCCACTATAGTTTACAATTAAACTACCATTTGATAAGCTATTTACAATTGCACTATTTACCAATGGATATCTACCACCCCCTGTACCACTTATTAATGGAAATGCATCCAAATAAATTTTTTCTTGGTTGAACAATGGATTGGCAGTTAACGCATTGTTGGTAATAAATTCAGCATCATTTAAATGCACATTTCCATCTTTATCATCTGCAATAAAAGTGGTATTATTTCTCCAAGAACCTAAACTAGAATTGGCATGATAATTTATAATTTTATCTACTACATTTTTTGCTTCTACAATTGAAGTAACAGGCAGCCTTCCAATGGCAATATCTAATAAAGATGGTGGTGAAATTAGATTTACGTCATCCATATCATTTAACAACCCAAAAAAATCGTCTGAAGTATAAGATATCAAAGGGTTTAATGAGTTTGAACTTTGATAAGCAGGTACAAAATTGGTATTGTTGTTTATTCTATTTTTATAATCGAACGAAGCTGCACCAAATAACAATAAATATTGTGGCTGTTTAGTTGTATCGTTACCTGCTTTATCGTAAAACATTTTTACAAAATCTCGTATTGCAAGTGGTGTTGCTACGCCACCTGAAAATTCATTGTAAATTTCTTGTGTAGTTGCAACTTTAGTCGTGTATCCATTTTGTTGTTGATGAAACTGTGCCAACCTGTTGGCTTCTGCCAAAAACAATGGATGTGTAATGATTATATAATTTACAAAATTGTTATTGTGTAAATTTTGAAGATTGATTTTGCCCAATTGAATTGGCTGTAAAAATGTACCACTATTAAACGCTACATACTCTCTCAAAATACTAGCATCATTTAAAAAATTAGTTTGATTTAAGTTAGATGAACTTTGTATTTTCTGGGGCTGGAATTGATTGGTGATTTCCCAAATTGTTGTTGAAGAGTTGCTACCAGAAATAGTAAAATTGGCAATTGAATTGGTTGTTACAGATTGCCAATCTCTAAAAAATAATTGACTTTGATTGTTCATGTCTAAACCTCTTCTTCCATGCAATTCAAACCAATTTAACCAACCTTGTGCTGCAGCATTGCCTGCAATAAAATTCAATTGAATATTTAGTAAACCGCTATTTGCATTTACAGAAAAATTACGATTGGTTAAAGTTGCAAAATCGTCTAAATAATTGCCAGAAACTGCAGCAAGATTTGTTGGCGAAAGCAATAAATTGTTAATTCCAATGTTTAATGTACTAGTAGCTCCTATACTTCTTGCAGCAAAACTAGTAGAAAAATAAAGTGGATAATTTACATCTAAGCCATTCCAGTTTACAGTAAAATTTTTGATATTTGAGTTTCCAGGTAAACTACTAAATTCTTCTCCTAACCATTCCTTTCCACTATTTAAAAAATTAATTTTATCGGTTTCGTAAAAATACCTTTCATTAAATGTATTTACATTAACTGTAGCAGGTAAAGTAGTATTTTTTGTAGCAACTCTTTTTCCATTGCCTCCAATAGTTAAAAAATAAAAGATGGAATCGCTGTACAAATTTTTCTCATGTACAAAACGTTTGTTTAAACTATCTTTTTGCCAAACATCAACTTGTGGAGCATAAAATAAAAAATAATCATTGGAATTGAAAAAACCATCGCCACCATCAACTACTTCAATAGCCAATTCTTGCAAATCATCAATTCTTGG
>ERZ724520.171-NODE-171-length-34503-cov-7.280510_pt1 | contig 34503 bp, 32 predicted proteins | sample MGYA00376053_ERZ724520 | MGnify/ENA primary metagenome ERZ724520 (study PRJEB28724, sample SAMN07190886) | activated sludge metagenome | isolation source: activated sludge of sewage treatment plant in Hong Hong | place: USA: Christiansburg, Virginia | collected...
TCGGCCCGGCTCAGACCGTCCAGCGTTTCCAGCGCGCCGCCATCGGCGCGACCAGCAAGCTTCAAATCCAGAACGCCGAAGAATGACTGCACGGCCTCATCAAGCTTGCCCTGTTTGAACTGTGACCAGCCCTGCATGTACAGCGCCCGGTCGTGGTAGCGGCTGGCGGCGCCCCTTTGCAACACCGTGGCATAAGCCTTTTCGGCGGATGCATAGTTGCGCGCGGTAAACAGCAGTTCACCGCGGCGGAACTGGGCCTCTTCCTGGAGTGCAGTTGCCGGGTAGTCCTTGACCAGGCGGTCCAGCGTTTTGAGGGCCGCTTCCAGATCGCCACCCTGTTCCTGCGCCCGGGCCAACTGGTACAGCACGCGGTCGTTGCCAGGGCTGTTGGGGAAGGTCTTGAGCACGTCCTGGTAGCGTGCGGCGGCGGCACGGTAGTCGGGAGCGCCGGTGGCCTGCGCGTCTTCGCTGCGCAGGTCTGCGCTGTTCATTTCCAGGTCGCCGATGCGGCGCATCGCCTCTTCGCGCTGCGGCGCGCGGGGAGCCACGGCCAGAAAACTGTTGTAGGCGGCAATGGCCTGGGCGGGCTGGATGGGAACGCCCGGGTCTTTGACGACGTTCACCGTGCGGCCCGCCAGGGTTTTGAGCGTGGGCTCGTTGTCCGGTGTGCCACGCTGCTTGCCGGCACAGGCGGCCAGCAGGCACACCATGAGCACACTCAGATTAAGGTTTGGTCGCACGGCCGGCCTCCGGTGCTGGGGCGGAACGGTCGGTGCCCCGGTCATAGAGCTGCGCCAGCGCAAAGCGCGCCTGGGTGGAGTACTGCACCAAGCGTTCTTGCTGGCGCGTCAAAGCGGCGACGGCAATGCCCTGCACCGCCTGTTGCTGTTCCTTGCTGAGCGCGGCCACGCGGGGCAGCAGGGCATCGATCACCGGGCTGATGGCGACAATGCGCTGGGCAAAGGCGTCAAAGCGCACCGGCTCACCGCGTTGGGCCTGGGCCAGTGCCGCGTCCAGGCGCTGTGCGGTGGCCAGTTCGTCCAGCACCGTCTGCAGTTGCTTTTTCGCTTGCCAGGCCCGCCCCGGGTAGTCCTGGGCCAGCTGCCAGGTGAGCGCCCCGGCGGCCAGGCGCGCCCGATTGCGCGCGGTGGTGGATTCGGCGGTATCGGGGGCGTCTTTCAGCGCCGTCTGCACCCGGGCCACGCGGTCCAGCAGGTCCAGCTGTTTGGCGTCGGCGAAGGCCACGCCATCTGCGGCCGTTTCACCGGCCGTGACCAGCGCGTTGGCCGCTGCATGGCGTTGCTCTAGCGGGCCGATGGCGATCTCGCTGGCACGCTGGCGGACCAGCGGCAGTCGTTCGGCAAAGGCCTTGCGGCGATTGGCCAGCATGTCGTCAAACACGCCAAGCTTGTCGCGCCACTCCTGCAGATTGCGGGTGAGGAACAGCAGGTCGCGGTAGTTCTTCAGGGCTTCCTGGAATTCGTGCTGTGCCAGTACCGTGGCCAGGTGGTTGGCGTGGGGCATGTCGGGCAGTTCGCGCACGCCCCAGAACCAGCCCATCTCGTCGCCCGGGTTGCGCTCCACCAGGGCACTGACCAGCGTACCGGTCTGGATCGCCGCAATCGATTCATCCAGGGCCGTGGACTCGCGGGTGAAGGTGGTGATGGCCTGCTCGTAGCCCTGGGCCGCTTGCCCGTAGGCGCCGAGTTCGGCATAAGCGTAGGGCACGGCGATATGGGCCTCCAGCACGGCGGAATCGGAGAAGTCGCGCTGCGTGAGTTCCAGCCAGGGCACCAGGGCTTGGGCGGTCTCCTTGCGCGCGGACGCGGCCCAGCCCAGGCCCAATAGCGCCTTGTTGGCCTGCGGACTCTTGAGGCGCACGCGCTCCAGGTAGGTGCTGGCTTGCTGCTGGCGGTTGTCCGCCAGGGCGGCAAAGCCCAAGGCCACGTTGGCGCGGTCGCGCAGGCCCCGGTATTCCTCGTCTTCGGCAGTCGCGCGGCCCAACTCGTCCAGCACCGCTGTGCCGCGATCGGCTTCACCGGCCTTGATCAGGGCAATGCCCAGGTTGTAGCGCGCGTAGCGTGCGCTGGGGGCCTTGCTGTCGACAGTGGCCAGTGTGGTGGCCGCGACCGCATAGTCGCCGCGCGCCATCTGCACATAGGTTTGCAACAAAACGCGCTCCTCTTGCAGTGCAGGGGGCAGGGCATCGCAGATGCGGGCCAAGGCGTCCTGCGCCTCGGCCAGGTAGCCGCGTTGGTAGCGAATCTTGGCCAGAAAATACCAGGCACGGTCGCGCGTGGGCGGGGTAGCGCCCATGTCAATCAGGCGCGTAAACAGGTCTCCGGCCTGGCGGTGCAAACCGTAGGACAACAGAATGCCACCGCGCAGTACCTCGGCCTCTTCGGCGTGGTGGGAGACCCGACCAAAGTGCTGCGATGCCATCAATTGGGTCAGTGAACTGAAGTACTGTTCCTGGAAGTACTGGAACAGCGTGTCGCCGTAGTACGGGTCCTTGATTTCTCCCGACGGTTCGGCCCGCAAGCTGGTGGCACAGGAAAAGGTCAGCACGGTACCCAGGGCCAGCAGCCAGGGACGCGGGACAAGACGGGTGGGCAAGGGCAGGCGCATCGGCGTTGGTTTCTACGGTTACTGCCAGAGCTTGATGTCGAATTCGGGCTGCAGCTTGGCCGAAGAGTCCAGGATGCGCAACTCGGCGTATTTGGCCTGGGTGTCCTTGTCGAAGCGGATGGTCGCACCCCGTTTGTAGTCACGCACATGGGGCCCACGGCCGGTGAAGAAGGCCACCAGCTCGTGGTTGCCGGCACGCAAGTTGCCAAGGTAGAGCCGCTGCACGCCACCGCGGTGCAGGGCCTGCACTTCCAGCGGCGTGTACAGGTAGTTGGCCACCAGCTTGTCGTCGATCTTGACCTGCACCGACTCCAGCTCAAACATCTTGCCCACGTCCATGGACACAAACAGCGCGACCTGGGTGTTGGCGGGAAACAGCAGCTCTTCCTCCAGCACCAGCAAGTCGCGGTTGAGCGCGATGACATCGCTCTTGAGGTCCTGGATGCGGGTGTCCAGCACGGCCGATTCGGTGGGGGTGGACGGTGTGGACGGTGTGGCCGGTGCATCGGCAGACCAGGCGGTGCCGAACGAACACACACACATCAGGCTGATGGTCAAATGGCGCAGGAGTTGGATCATTCGAGGTTTCCCTTGGGAATTTGATCGTCTTGGCGACGGTTCAGGGTGGGCATTGCATTCATTTCTTGCGGTGCGGGTTTTGGCGGGGCGCGGTGGCGAGCGCTGCAAAATACATAGCTGCATATGTCCATTCCACGAGGGCTAGAGGCCCGTTTGGCTCGCAGTCTCTCTCCTGCACTGCTCCCCAAAACCTCGCCCCCAAGGCGGGTGGCATGGCGGGCGGGCGCAGGCCGCACTTGCGGTTGCCACAGAGCAGGCGTCCCAGCCACCGCGTTAACGCAACAACCGTGGCAACTCAAGCAGGGTCGCCCGCGACGCGAGCCGGAGAACGCCTGCCATGTCGCCCGCCGCGCGCAGTCGTTTCGTGCGCTACAAAAGTTTCGTGCGCCAAAAAGTTGGGTGGCTTGCATCAGAAAGTGGCTGTCAGGTAGACCTGCAGCACGTTGGCGTTGTAGGCATAGGGCTCACCGGTGCGGATGTCGGTGAAGTCGCTGAACTTGAAGCGGGTGTACTCGTAGGCGGCATTGAGCTTGAGCATCGACGTGCCAGCAACCCGGCCCAACTTGTAGGCCACCTTGGCCCCCAGGCCTATGCTGTTGAAAGTGCTGAGCTGCCGGTTGCGCGAGAGGTAGGTGGTCTCCGTGGTGGCGTTGTCGCTGTAGAACAGGGCTTTGTCCTGCCGGTAGAAGCGCAGCGACGTATCGGCCAGCCATCGCTCGCCGAAGTAGCGGCTATAGCCCAGCTCGGCTGTATGGGCCTTGATGTCCCAGGTGTCCCAGAAGTAGCGATAGTCCACGTGGACGGCATCCCGTGTGCCCAGGTCGCCGATCAGGCGGAATTTGACCGCCCGGGCCGAGCGGGTGCGCGGCGTGCGTTCCGGCACCACGGCACCAAACACCCGTGCGACGCGGTAGGGGCTGCCCAGGAATCCGTCGTCGGCCAGGGCCTCGGCATTGGCGCTCATGACCCAGCGTGGCGACAGGACCTGTGTAACCCCCAACCGGTACTGCCAGTGGGCGGCTTCATCGGCAAATTCTGGCGCGCCTTGCTTGCTGATCTGGTCGTTGCTGCGCGTAAAGCCCAGGCTCACCGACGTCATGCCGCCAAACGTGCCCTGTGTGATGTCGAAGCCGACGCTGTTGGCCGTGTAGTCGCCTTCCTTGCTGGAGGTCGTCGTGAGCGACAACTTGGCATCGCGGTAGACATACTCGGCACCCAGGCCATATTCCGTGCGCTGTTCGCTGTAGGGACTGGCCGTAGTGACCACGTCAATGGAGGCGTTGCTGACTGCGTCGACGTAGTAGCTGGCTGACAGCGACACCTTGTCGGCGAGCTGTTTGCGCACCAGCAGCGCCGGCCCGTTGGCACTGACGCCGCCACCGTTGTAGGAGTGGAACAGGGCCTCGGCGGAGTCTTCCGGCAGGTCCACCGCGCGTGCGCCGCTGGCCGCCAGCACGCCGCCCAACAAGGCCGCCAGGTGGCGCAACAGGCCCCACCGTGCACGCACATGTGTTGTGTTGTCAGTTGCAGCCACAGCCACCCCCTTGCACGCCGGTGGCGCCGCGCGCGCCTTCGCGCACATCGCGCACGTGTTCAAAATGCTTTTCGGACAGGGTGTCGCGTGAGAATTGCATGATGGGGTCGGCCAGGTGTTCGCGTTCATAGGGCTTGACCCAGGGCTGCAGGGCGCAGCCGGTCTGCAGAACCGCGCCCAGCAGCACGGCGGTGGTCAGGAGTGTGTGGTCCCTCATTTCAGCAGCCCCCGGATCTCTTTGTCGTACATGTCCTCATAACCGGCCAGGTAGCCGGCGTGGATGTGGCGCACCCGACCGTCACGGTCAATGAGAACCGTGGTGGGCATGGTGCCCAGGTCATACAGGCGGCTGACGGCTTTGTCGGTGTCCAGCAGCACGGGGAATTTGAGGCCCAGCTTGGCCGCCACGTCGGTCGCGCGGTGCGCGTCGTCGTCGATGTTGATGCCCAACAGCACGAAGCCGGCCGAGCGGTACTTGTCGTAGAGCTTGTTCAACTGCGGCATCTCCTGGCGGCAGGGTCCGCACCAGGTGGCCCAGAAATTGATCAGCACCACCTGGCCGCGCTGCTCCTGCAGGCGCAGGTTGGGGCCGGTGGCCGTGCGCAGCGTGAAGTCGGGTGCGGGGGCGCTGGGGGCGATCGCGGCCAGGGCGGTGCCCGCCACCGCAGTGAGCAGGCTGAACACCGCCAGCCGCCGCGTGTGGCGGGGCTGGGGGCGCAAGGGGGAGGGCAGGTCCATGGGCATCAAGGGGTCCGAATCTCAAAAGGCAGCCGTGAGGCCAATCGTGAACTCCAGGTTCTGGGTGGTCTGGTTCTTGCCCAACAGGTCCAGCGAGAAAATGTGGTCGCGGGCATCGATCTGCACCGAGATGCTGTCGTTGAAAAAGACCCGCAGCCCGGAGCCGAAGTTGAACGTGGAGCGGCGTTGCTGGTTGAACGAGGTGCTGCCAACGCCGCCAATCACGTACAGCGAAAACGGCCAGGCGCGCGTGGTGCCAAAGAACACCTCGCCGGGCAGCACGTTGTAGCCCACCGACAGGTTGTAGTAGCTCAGGTTCTCCAGCTCGGTGGCGAAGATCCCGCCCGGGAGAATCTGCCGGTAGTTGGTGTCACTGACCTGGGTTTGTGCCACCACCGCCTCGGCGAAGAAATCTTCGGTGATGTGATAACCCAGGCGCAAGCCACCGACTGCGCTGGAGCCAAAATTCTGCGTGGAGTAGGTGCCGACAAAGGCGCCCAGCTCAAAGTCGTTCGACGGAAAGCGGGGCAGTTTCACATCCCGCCGGGTGACACCGGGCACGATGACCTGTTCGGTGGGCGGTGCCGGGTCGGCGGCGCTGGCACAGACGCCACTTGCCGCAGTGACAAGGGCCAGAAGAAGCTTGCGGACAGGTAGTGGGCGCATGGGGTGGTCCTCAGAAGAAAAAGGAGAGTCCGGCCGTGACGGCCCGGTATTCGAGCGACCGGGTGTCGGAGACAAAAGCCGTGTAGAACGTGTAGTCACCGCGCAGCACAAAGCGCTCCGTCAGGTAGTAGCGCACACCGAAGCTGGCGTTGGCCAGCTGGGCGTCCGTCGGGCTGGCGCCCACCAGGCTGGGGTTGGGGATGTTCTTGAACTTGCCCAGCCCCACGCCAAAGAAGGGCGAGATACGCTGGTCGGACCAGGGTTCGGACAGCACGTTGATGTGCCAGAAATCCGTGCCGGAGAAAACCCCTTGCACCTGGCCCAGCGTGCCCTCCACGTGCAGCGTCTCGGACAGGCGATAACTGCTCCAGAGCTTGAGCATGGGCTCCGATTTGAACTGGCCCCAGGCCGCGCCCAGCTGCACGCGCCTGCTCAGGTAGTCGTCCAGCAGCAGGTCGCGAAAGGTCTTGGTTTCCCCCGCGGTGGTGAGTGTGGATTCCAGTTGCTTGCGCTGCACCCAGCCCACCTGGCCACCTACGGCGCGGACCTTGAACCAGTCGGTATGTCGTAGCTCAATGCTGATCCACTGCTCGCGCGGAGCGACGAAGAAGATCGGAAAGCCTCGGCCCGGGCCGGTATGCAGTTCGATATAGGGATCGGTGATCTGCACGCGCTCGGCACGCTCGCTGGTTCCGGCAGGCTCGGCGGCCCGGGACAGTGGCGTACCCAGTACAGACAGTGCCGCCGCGATGGCGAAGATGCTTGCGATGCGCGTGTTCATTGGGTGTTGCATGTGCCGGTCGTGGGGTCGGGTGGTGTGAACATGCTGTAGTTGGCCGTGCTCAGTTCATCCTGGCCCAGCGGAACCGGACGGCTGATCCAGTACTTGATGAGGCGAGCGTTGGGATCGTCTTCGCTCAGGAAGATCAAGCCCCCGCCATGCAGGACACCGCGCAAGAGCGGTTTGGACAGCAGGCGGCTCTGTGTGGTCGACCCAATCACCACCGCGGCCTGGGCGGAGTAAAAGTTTTTGTACATGTCGCTGGCGCGGACCACGGCCGGTGTGTTGGCCGGATTGCTCAGGTCCAGGGGCTGCGCCGCCGGGAATACGCGCAGTGCCCCGCCGGTGCCGGTATGGGTGTCATGGCAACCGGACCCGGCACAGGTGTTGGTGGATGTGGTGCCGCCGAGTTGCACCGGCAACTGGGCCAGAAAGATCGGGTTGATGCATTTCTGGAAGTAGGCAAAGGACAGGTACTGGCCCCCCACCATTTCGGGGTTGCTGATAGTGGCCGGGTTGCCCAGCACGTCGGAGCCGCCGCCGCAACCGGCCAGCGTCAGAGTGGCAGCCACGGTGACCGTAGTGGCCAGGGATTGCGTGATGCGATGCAGCGTCATGGGGTCAGCAGCCGGTGGCAATCCACTGCGAGATTGCGTTGTAGTTCGCGCTGCCCACCGGCAGAACGGCCGGGTGGGGCGCGGTCGATGGCCGCTTCAGCAGTGCATTGGCGGGTGGGTTGCAGGTGTTGGAAACCATGGACAGCGTGGCGTTGTAGTCGCCATCGGCGTCGCCGGTCAGCACGAAGCGGTTGTTGCGAAACGAGGTGCCGGCGGGGGAGGCCGCAGCACTGCTGCCGACCGGCTGGTGGCAGCCTGCGGAACAGGTGGAGCGCAGGATGGGGAAGACCTGGGTCTCGAAACTGGCCTGGCTCAGGCCTTTGACCTGGCGCACAGCGCTGTTGGCATCGAACGGGTCGTTGTAGTACTTGCTGCCCAGGTCTATCCACTCGGCAATCAAGCGCTTCTCCGCACGGGTCAGCAGTTTGGCGTGGTCGGGAGCCGTGGCGGGTGGGTTGGGATGTGCGGTGCGCGCGCCGGTGCCGGCCATCAGGCTTTGCCCGGACAGGATTTCCACCAGCCGGCTCTTGCGGGCCAGGCCCAATGCCTCGCCCTCGCTGGCTGCGGTATCAACCAGCGCTGCGCCGCGCTCGACGATGACCACGCCTTCTTCGACGTGGGTGCGCGGCTGGCCGGTGACCGGGTCGATGATGGGGTCGCCAATCATCAACTCGTCGTACGACGTGATGCGCCCGGAGCCACCGGTTGTTCCGCTGAGGTCCAGTTTGGCGGGGTCAAAGTGGCAGGTGGTGCAGGTGTTGGCGCCGCGGTTGCGGCTCCACAGCGGCTGGATGTGGTCGGGGTAGTTGACGATTCCGTTCACGGGTACCGCGGTGGCCAGATCGTCGGCGGACACCGGGTTGCCGGTGTAGCGCATGGTCAGCGCGGCGCGGCCCGTCACCCCCGGCTTGCTGGTGTCCGCCCAGACGTCGGAGAACACCATGTCCGTGGACAGCTTCAGTGCGCTGGGGTCCAGGCGGGTGCGGGTACTGGCCATGGTCTCTCCGGACTGGTGGGCGCTGGCCATGGCGGGCAGCAGGGATGCTGGAACCGTGTTGACGACAGCTCCCGAATTGATGGCGCCGCCGCGGCGCGGGCTGTGGCAACCGTCACAGGTGCGGCGCTCGCCGGGGCGCACCTGGATCCAGTTGGTGTGGGTCTGGAATCCGCGTCCTTGCGCATCCACGACGGTCAGGCCGATGGGCGTGTCCGCTGGCACCTGCAGCTTGAAGGAGCCATCGGGCTCAATCGGCGCATAGCCCAGAATCTGCTGCATCTCGAACTCGGTCTCACCAATGGCGCTGCGGGTGCCGCTCATGCCCTGGGGTGGCGCAATCGCTCGGAAGGCCCGGATGAAGCGCGCCGGGGCGCAGCCGTAGGCCGGGTCGGCGGGGTCCTTCATGCGCACCAGGTCGGCAATCAGGGCGCGGGTGTCCTGCGGGTCGGTCGGTGCAATTTTGGGAATGGCAGTGGTGCAGCCGGCAGGCAGATCGGCCGCGGTCAACACGGCGTCGCCCATGCGGCCCAGGCCGTCGGTGTCATAGACACTGCGTACTTCCAGCAGCCCCAGGTTTTGTGCGGCCAGGTCGGGGTCCAGCGGCGTGGGCGGGGTGGCATTGGGCTCGGCACGGGCTTGCAGGGCCACGGGGTGGGTGTACATGAATCCGGCCGGTGGGGCCGCCACGATCAGCATGGTTTGCTTGGCGGGGTCGAACATGTAGATGGCGTAGGTCGGGCGCACATTGTTCTGGACTTCGTCGGCCTGCACGTCGGCCGCGGCGCGGTTGTCGTCCGCCACGCGGGCCAGTTCTTCGGCGGTCAGCGTGGCGCAGGAGACCACCACCCCCTTGCGCGTCACTTCACAGGGCGTGTAGCCCACCAGCACGCGGTCGGTGCCGTCCCACAGCGGGTAGGGCGTGGTGATGCGGCCAAACGGCGATGCCCCGCCGCCAATGTTCAGCTCCTGCACGGTCATCTGCTTCTGGCCGCCCTTGGCCGGCGCCGTGTTGCTGGCGGGTGTGTCCTGCTCGGAATAGTTGGCGGCGTCAATCATGACCAGACCGCCGCCTTCGTGCGTGCGCGACAGCGGCATCAGGTCGGACGTCAAAAAGCCCTTGTACTGGCCCTTGGGGTCCATGTCGCGGGGATGCAGAAAACTGTTGCCGGGGCTGTGTGCGCCGTACAGCACAAACAGGTCGGTGCCGTCGGGCTTGGCGCGGAAAATCTTGAAGTGGTTGCGCCCACCCACGTGGTCCCAGCGCGAGAACATGATGTCGCCGTTGGGCCGGATCACCGGGCTGCGGTCATGGCTTTGGTTCACGGAGATCTGCGTGATGGCCTGGCCATTGGCATCCATGGTGTGCAGGTTGAAAACCCGCTCGCGTTCGTATTCGTCCAGCGCGAAGTAGGTATGGCCCAGCGCCTGGTTGATGCTGGACTTGGTCTGGCGGTTGGACGTGAAGACAAAACCGCGCCCGGCTGGCAAATAGGTCGGGTCCACGTCGTCGGATTCGGTCGAGCTGGTCAGGCGGCGCAGGCTGCCCCCGGCCAGGCCGCCGGCCGTCATGTCGTATTCCCAGATGTTCCAGCGTCCGGTGCAGGCGCGCAGCCCATTGATGGTGCCGGTGTTGGTGACCGGGCAACGCAGGGAGAAGATGATCTTCTTGCCGTCATACGACACATCGGGGTTGGAGGCGTCGCCAACACCCTGCGTGAACGGAGCCGTGATGTTGATCTCTTTGGCGCTGACGGATGATTTCTCGCGCACCATCAGGTCGCCACCGGGCGCAGTGGGTGCCGCATTGGTGGGGTTGGCGGTGATGGCGTTGGAGCGCATCGCGTAGGCGATAGGCGCGTCGCCGGCCACCGTGACAGTCTTGGAATCGTCGGTACTGCCGTTGCCGCAGGCGGCGAGGAATGTGGTGAGCAAGGCAGCCGTAGCCCCCGCGCTGATGAACAGTCGCTGTGTCATGGTGGTGTCTCCTGGTTACTGCCGCGTTTGCAGGCCAGGTGCCAGCAATCCGGTGGAGTAGTGCAGCGTGCCGCGGGCGTCGACGACGACGGCGTCCAGCCCCGGTTGTGATTCGACGAACTGCATGCCCCGCTCAACCCCCAGCACAAACACGCACTTGGAAAACGCTTCGGTGGTGAGGCCGTCCTGGCCCAGAATGGTGACGCTTTGCACGCAGCTGGGCGACCGGCCTGTTGACGGATCGATCAGATGGTGAAAGCGTACACCGGCCTCGACGAAGCAGCGCTCGTAATCGCCCGAGGTTGAAATGGAGGTGTCTTCCAGTGGCAGCACGGCGATGACCTCGCCGGGGCGGCGCGGGTCGCGGATGCCAATGGTCCAGGGCCGGCCGCGGCGGTCGCCCATGACGCGGCTGTCGCCACCGGCGCTGACGTTGGCGTGCCGTATGCCCCGCTGGCGCAACAGGGCGGCTGCGTTGTCAATCGAATAGCCTTTGGCAAAGCCACCCAGGTCTATGCACATGCCCGGCCGCTCGAACCGCACGGTCTGGTTGTGCCGGTCCAGGATCACGTGGCGGTATCCCACGGCCTGTTGCGCGCGGGCCAGCGCCTGTGGGTCGGGCCGCGTTTGCAGGCGGTAGTCAAACAAACGGCCCACGGCGGCGTAGGTGATGTCGAAGGCGCCGCCTGAGAGTTGTGAAAAGTGCGCGGCGCGGGTCAATAGCTGGAACATCTCGGTGCTGATGCGCACGGCTTGCGTGGCGGCCTCGCGGTTGATGCGCGACAGTTCGGAGTCTGGCCTGTGGGGACTCATGGCGTGGTCGATGCGGTGCATCTCCTGCATGACCGCCTCCATGGCGGCCTCGCCGGCAGCGCGGTCGTCGGCCCACAGTTCGACATGGATGGCCGTGCCCATGATGGCCTCTTGCCGCTGCAGCCAACCGCTCTGGGGTGTGTGCTGCGGGGAGCCGCCCGCGACGAATTTGCGTGTGGCGATATCGCGTGGGGTACCGAACATGGTGGGGGGCTCCTGAGGTTCGCGCCGATTCTTCCATCCAAGCACGCCCAAAGTGTTCGTTTGCCTGTGACACATGTAACAAGCTGAAAGGCCGGCGCTATGATGCAATGCATCTTTCCCTTTGCTCTGAGGCTGTCAAAACCATGCGAACTGCTGCACCACTTGTCTGTCACGTCTTGCAACAATTGATGCGCCTGGCGGTGCTGGCCACCGTTGCCGGAACTGCCACCGCGCAGACGCCGTGGAATGCCGATACCGGCGTGGTGCTGGTCGGCAAGGTGGTCACGCTGAACGACGCGGGTGATGTGTTGCCCCATGCACGCGTGTGGCTGGCCGGAGGCAAGATCATGGCCATAGCGCGCGACGGCGAGGCCCTGCCCGATGCGGCCAAAGACGCTCCGGTGGTGGATAGCAAGGGGGTGATCTACCCCGGCATCATCGACCTGCACAACCACCCCGAGTACGCCATCTACCCGCTGATGCCTATTGGCCGCAAGTACCGGGACCGCTACGAATGGCGCTGGTACGACGACGTCTACAACAAGCGCATCACCTACCCGCAAGAGGTGCTGACGCGCCCCTATTACCTGGATCTGGGACTGGAGATCGGCCGCTATGGCGAGTACAAGGCGCTGGCTGGTGGCACCACCAGTTTGCAGGGCGGGCGCACGAATCTGGCGTATTCCAAGGAAGAGTGCCTGGTACGCAACATCGAGAATTCGCCGGTGGAGTCGCGCGTGGCGTCCAGCCGCGTCGACATAGGCCGTAGCGCCAAGGAATGGGCCACGATGCAGACCGAGCGCAGCAAGGGCCCGCTAGTGGTGCACCTGGCCGAGGGGCCGTCGCCCCGCATGGCCAGCGAGTTCAATGCCATCAAGGACAGCAACCTGCTGGGCCCCGAACTCATTGCCATCCATGGCGTCGGCCTGACCGAGCCACAGCTGGTGGAGATGGCGGGCGTGGGGGCCAAGCTGGTGTGGTCACCGCTGTCGAACTTCATGCTGTATGGCAAGACCGCCAATGTGGAGGCGGCCAAGCGCGCGGGCCTGTCCATCAGCCTGGCGCCGGATTGGGCGCCTTCGGGCAGCAAGTCCAGCCTGGGGGAACTCAAGGTGGCCGACCTGGTGAACAAGCACGCGCTGCATGGCCTATTCAGTGACCGCGACCTGGTGGAGATGGTGACGCGCAAGCCCGCTGCCGCCATGGGCTGGGACCAGCGCCTGGGCCAGATTGCCGAAGGTTACCTGGCCGACCTGCTGGTCGTGGATGACCGCCACGCCGACCCCTACCGCAACCTGATCAACACGATTGAAGACAACATCCAGCTGGTGGCGGTGCGTGGCGAGCCCTTGTATGGCGACAAGGCCTTGCTGCAATTGGCGCGCGGCACGGCGGATGATTCCGAGACCACGGCCACTTTCAACAAGGGCAAGCGTAGCAAGGCCATGACACCCAATTGCCCCGGCACGGCGCTGGCGGCTTTGAGCGTGGCGGAGACCAAATCGCGCATTCAGCAGGGCCTGAAGTTTGATGCGGCGCAGCTGGCTGCCAAGCTCACGCCCGAACAGCTGGCCAGGGACTTTGCGCAGTGCAGCCTGCCCGCTCCCGCAGGTGCCGCCACACCAGCCGATGCCAAGCGCCTGCTGGCCTGCCGGTTTGGCCTGCCGTTCGAGAAGACGCGCCTGAGTCCGCTGACGACCAACGAAGATCCGGCGTTCTTCTCAAGGCTGATGCGCAACCCCAACCTACCAAAATACTTGCGCGCATTGCCCGCCTATTACCGGCAGTGAGCCCAGGATCCACGAACACTTTATGGCCCACATTCTGATTGCCGAAGACGATGACCTGTTGCGCGACGCGCTGTCTGCCCAACTGACCCAGGCCGGGCACAGCGTGGCCTGTGCGGCCCATGGATTGCAGGCCCGCGAACTGCTGGAGAGCACGCGCTTTGACGGTGTCATTCTGGACCTGGGTCTGCCCAAGATCGACGGCATGGCCGTGCTGCAGTGGTTGCGCCAGCGGGTTCTGGCCCTGCCGGTGCTGATACTCACGGCCCGTGACGGTGTCGATGACCGGGTCAATGGGCTGAATGCCGGGGCCGACGACTACCTGACCAAGCCCTTCATCATGGCCGAACTGCAGGCCCGCCTGGCCGCCATGCTGCGGCGTTCGCGCATGCCGGCCTTCGGCGGGTCACTGGAGATTGGAGGACTGAGCGCCAGCAAACTCCGCGTGGACGCCGTGCAGCCCCGGGCCTGGCTGGGCGACGATGAAATTGAACTGACTCAGCGTGAGTGGGCGCTGTTGTCGCTGCTGGTGGCCAACGCGGGCCAGGTGGTCAGCAGGGAGGACGTTCTGAGTGCCTGGCAGTCCGAGCCGGGCGAGGTGGTGGGCGGCGTGGCGTCGAATGCGCTGGAGGTGTATGTGCACCGGCTGCGGCGCAAGCTGGCCGACTCGGGGCTGGGCATCCGCAATGTGCGCGGCCTGGGTTATTTGCTGGAAACCGCCAGCCCCTGAACCCCACATGACCTCCAAATGAAACCGGTCGGCCGTTCCCTGTTGCCCGGGCTGTCCCTCAAACGGCAATTGTTGCTGTGGTTGCTGTTGCCGCAGTTGCTATTGTGGTCGGTCGGTGGTGTGCTGGCCTGGCGCATTGCGCTCAGTTACGCGGATACCGGCATCAACCAGTCCTTGAAGCAGTCGGTTCGGGCTTTGGCGCGCCTGGTCAAGCCCTTGGGGTCGGGGCTGCAGGTGGACTTTCCGCCAGCGGCGCGGGACCTGTTGGAGCAGGACCCCACCGACCGCATGGGCTACATGGTGTCGTCTCCGCCCGGTCGTTTCGTCGTGGGCAATGGCCAGTTGCCGCCACCGCCGGAGGGCGTCGTTATCCAGACGGGCGAGGCGCTGATTTATGACGCCCGTGTGGACGGCAAGAAGGTTCGCGTCGCGGTGCTGGAAGTCACCTACGGCGAGGCCAATGCACCCCAGCGCCTGCGGGTGCAGGTGGCCAGGGGTCTGGCCGTGCAGGAGCGCGTCGCGCGGGAACTGGTGTTTGACATGCTGGTGCCGCTGGCCGCTTTGGGCGTGTTGCTGGGCATCCTCATCAACGCCGGCATCGCCAGGGGCCTGCGCCCCCTCAAACGGCTGGAGGCCCAGTTGGGGGACCGCACCGGCCCATCCCTGTCCGCCTTGCCACCCATCGAGCTGGCGCAGGCACCGCAGGAAGTGCACTCGCTGGCGCTGGCCGTCAACCAGTTGCTCGACGCGGTGCGCCGCAGCCTCAGCCAGGAAAAACGCTTTGTCAACGACGCGGCCCACCAGTTGCGCACCCCGCTGGCTGGCCTGGTCAGCCAGACGGAGTTGGCGTTGAATGAAACCGAGCTGGCGGCCGTCAAGGAGCGGCTGGTCAAGGTGCACGCAGGCGCGCTGCGCAGCGCCCACCTGGTGCACCAACTGCTGTCGCTGGCGCGCACCGAGGCCGAGGTTACGTTGCAGCCGTTGGATGTGGCGCAGCTGGTGCGCGAAGTGGCCCGCGAGTGGACACCCCGGGCGCTGGCCGCCGGGGTGGACCTGGGCTACGAGGGGGAGGGCCGTGTGCTGGTGCAGGGCGAAAAGCTGTTGCTGCGCGAAGTGCTCAACAACCTGATCGACAACGCGCTGCACTACGCCGGCACCGGGGCCACGCTGACGGTGCGGGTGCGCAGCGAGAAAGACCGCTGCGTGCTGGAAGTGGAGGACAACGGCCCCGGCCTTTCGGAAGCGGATTTGCCGCGGGTGTTTGAGCGCTTTTGGCGTGCCAGTGAACTGCCCGGCGGCTGCGGCCTGGGCCTGGCCATCGTCGCGGAGATTGCCCATCGCCATGGTGGCAGCGCCACGGCGCTGGCGGCCCGGCCCTGCGGCCTGCTGGTGCGCATTGACCTGCCGCTGATACCGTCCTGACGGTTATTGCTGCACCACGCCGGTGTAGATGAACACCGCATAGGCGCCCAGCAGCACAATGCCCAGCGGCCTGGGCAGTCGGCCCATCACCGCGATGGACAAGAAGTGCAGCACGGCAGCACCCGCAATCACGTAGATGCCGATCTGGAAGAAACCGGGAATCTTGATCGGGTCAAACAGCGCAAACAGGCCAATGCACATGGGGATGCAGATGTGGCCGTCGCCCACCTGCGAGGTGACCACAATGTCCTGTCGGCCGACATAGCCGTAGTACAGCGCGATGAAGGCATTGGGCAGCACCATCAGCGCACCGCTGAGCCAGCCCAGATCCTTGACGCCAATATAAGGACTCTTGACCGTGGAAACCCAGTCCACCAGGAAATTGACGCTGCTGAAAATGCCATAGGAGCCAGCGGCAATCAGCAGCAGGTCGAACACGATGGACCAGTGAAAACCCCGGCTCTTGCGCACATTGTTCTTGAGGATTTCAAACACATGCAGCACCTGCCAGAACAGGAACAGCGCCACCAGCACCAGCCCGTCATAGAAATCGATGGTTCCGTCCTTGGCCAGCGCCCAGAGCGTGCCGGTGAACAGGAACAGGGCCACCAGCGTAAACAGCAGGTCCAGCCGGTTCAGGCGCTGGGCCTGTACAGGGAGCTTCTTTTTGCCAGGCGCCGTTTTTTGACCCGCCGCCGTAGCAAAGAACAGTGTGGTCAGCCCCAGTATCAGCGTGAGGTTGGTGACGTTGTTGACGATACAGTTCTCAACCACCGTGCTGCCCTTGCCACCGGCCCGGCTCATCACATAGGCAAACACCAGGTTCGCAAAGCCCGAGCAGTACGGCATGATCAGTGTGCCCAGCACCGTGCCTTCAAATCCTTTGCTCTCTATGGCCTGCAGCCGCCAGATCATCAGCGCCGAGGCGACCATGAAAACGCCCATCTGCGACAGCGGATGGGCGAGGTAGGCGAGGAATTGTGGACTGACGCTGGGCACGGGCACGAAAAAGTGGGTGGGAGTGGCCCCAGAGGATAAGCGCAATTCGGCTACTGGCCGGTGGCCGCTTGCGAGTTATGTACACTGCCCGCTTTTGCGAAAGAACCTGTTTCATGGCAACTCTTACCAGTCTCCCCGCTGACGCTACGGCCGAGCGCATCGTGCGCCACTTTCAGGCCGAAGGATTCCCAGGCATTACCGAGGCGCTGCTGGTGCGTGTGGGGGTCAAGAAGGGCGATCGTCTGGCCATAGACGCCGCGTTTGATGTGTCGGTGGAGCAGGAGGCGCCGCCCCCCGTGCGCGACTTCTTTGAGATCCGTCTCTACGGTTTTTACTCCGAAATCCGCAGCCTGGCAGACGCCCGGACCGCCTTCGGCACGGACTTTGGCCGCGGCCTGCGCGTGCACTTGCCCAGCCTGTACTTTGACGCCGCCCCCGTGGTGATCGACGATGCCCTGGCCACCGGCACCAAATACGACGCCATGCTCAAGCTCGGTGACAACACCGACGGCTCGGCCGTGGCCATTTTGTTGAACGACCCGAATTCGTCATTCTTCGAGTACCTGGGTGCCAACACCGGCTACGACTGGCAAAAGATCATCGGCACCCTGGGTGAAGCCGCCACCTCGTTTGTGCCGGGTGAAGACCTGCTCTGATGCCACTCTAGCCCTCGTGGAATATGCGTTAAATGCTATTAAAAATATAGCAATTGACTCCAGTACCAGTGGTCGGGACGTTCAAGGTAGTCGCACAGGAATTAGCGCGTATTTGCGTGCCCAGTACCCGGTTTGCGTGCAATGACGGTTGCGAAGGCCTTGGTCTTGCCGCCGGGGGCGGCGAAGTCACTGAACCCAGAGTGCAGAATGCTCCAACCAGCAAAACGAGCCTCCAGTTCTGAACGCGCGAAGAGGCAATAGCCTTCGGTGTCGAACATGTCGAGGTAAGTCGTGCCCTCGATCAGTACATTTACTACGGCGATTCCGCCTTCTCGCACATGGTCCTGCAGATTTGACAAAGCTCTGAGGGCTGTTGGGCGGTCGAAGAACATGAGCAGGCCTATGCAGACGACCGAATCAAAGTCTTCATCAAGATCGTAGTCTCGAAGATCCGCTACTTTGCCTTGAACCATGCGCGATTCGGCCGCGGCGCGTTTTTGAATGTGATCTATTGCCGCAGGGCTGGCATCCAGAGCAAGGACCGAGCAGCCCCGTTCAGCGGAGGCGAACGCCAGGTTGCCCATTCCGCACCCATAGTCCAGCACCCGTCCGAAAAGGTGGGGAACTGCTGTCAATTCGAACGGATTGAGCACGCAGTCGCCGTTACGCGCCTGCTGCTGAAACTGTTTGTCGAAGAATTGAATGCTGCTGTTGGGCTTCATGGGAATACCGCTCAATCAACTCCGTGGGTCCAGCGCACACGCCGGTGTTTCGTATCACCTGACTATAGCGGTCCTCCGACTGCCCGCACGTCCAGATTCACACCTCAATGCGCAATGCGTTACGAATTCAGGAGCGACCGTCGCACGAAAACTTTGCCATCGTCTTCCGTCCTGTGCACCGCGAAGCCGGCGGAGAGAAACATGCTGATCGGGCCGAAGTGGTTCTGGGCGTCGGTCTTCGCGTCGGCCACCGGGCATGCCTCCGCAATCGCCAGGCCTTGCGCCGCCAGCCCCTTGCATGCCGAGTCCAGCAGGGCCGTGGCAACGCCGGTGCGCCGGTGGCCGGGCGCAACCACAAAGCAGCCAATTTGTCCGATCCGGGCTTCGTCCGGGTCCGGCTCATCGGCAAACGCGTCCATCATCAGCCGGGGTGCGGCATTGCACCAGCCTACGGGTTTGCCCTGGCGATACGCCAGGTAGCCCTGCATACTGCCAGCGTTGATGCGCGTGCACGCAGCCTGGCGATTGGTGTCGGCAGTGCGCTGGGCCCAGACGACCTCGCGGTGGTCGACATAGAGGAACTGGCAGTAACAGAACCGCCATTTCGGGTTGTCCGCGAAAGCCTCTCCATCGAAGAACGCCAGGAAATCCCTCTGGCGATCCGGGTTGAGTGCATGGACTTCGATAGCGGTATTCAACATGCTGGGTCGCCGGGGTTGTGGTTCGCCGGACTATAGCGGTCCCCCCAGGCGAATGCAAAACTAGATCCGCATTCCACTTGCCGCATCAAACCAGTTCACATGGTCGGCTGCGACCTGCAGCCCTACGGCATCGCCGGCCCGAACGCGGGACTGGGCGGACACGCGCACCGTCATGTCACCCACGCCGGTCTTCACGACGACAAAGGTGTCGGCCCCGGTGGGCTCGACCAGGCTGACCTCGCCGCGCCAGGGGGCGGCGTCGTCCAGCGTCAGGTGTTCCGGCCGCACGCCCAGCAGGACGTTGCCGTCGCGCGGGGCCTGCAGTGGCAGCTGCGTGAATGCAATCTGGAAACCATTCACACCCTGCGCATTGCTGTTATGCCCAGGCACCAGGTTCATCGTCGGTGAGCCGATGAAGCTGGCCACATAGGTGTTGGCCGGGCGGTTGTAGATTTCGTCCGGCGTGCCCAGTTGTTGCAGCACGCCGCCCTTCATGACGGCAATGCGCGAGCCCAATGTCATGGCTTCGATCTGGTCGTGCGTCACATAGACGCTAGTGATGCCCGACACCTGGTGCAGGCGCTTGATCTCGGCACGCATTTCCACGCGCAGTTTGGCGTCCAGGTTGGAGAGCGGCTCATCGAACAGAAACAATTGCGGCTCGCGCGCCAGAGCGCGGCCCATGGCCACGCGCTGGCGCTGGCCGCCGGACAGTTGCGCGGGACGGCGCTCCAGCAGCGGCTCAATCTGCAGCATGGCGGCCACTTGGCGGATGCGCTGGTCGCGCTCAGCCTTGGGCACCTTGCGCATCTCCAGCGCGAAGCCGATGTTGTCGTAGACGCTCATGGTGGGGTACAGCGCGTAGCTCTGGAACACCATCGCAATGTCGCGCTGGGCCGGCGGCACGCCGATGACGTCCTTGCCCCCGATGCGGACCTGTCCCTCGGTCGGCTCTTCCAGCCCGGCAATGATGTTGAGCAGTGTGGACTTGCCGCAGCCGCTGGGGCCGACCAGGATCAGAAACTCGCCGGGCTGCACGTCGATGTCGATGCGCTGCAGCACTTCAACGGCCTTGTTGCCTTTGCCAAAGGCCTTGCGAACACCAGAAATTTGAAGAGAAGCTGCCATGTTGGTTTGATGCGATGAGGTATGAGATGACTGCACGGTTAGCCCTTCACAGCGCCGGCCGTGAGTCCTTTGACGAAGTACTGGCCGGCCAGGATGTAGACCAGCATGGTGGGCAGGCCGGCGATCAACGCAGCGGCCATGTCCACGTTGTAGCTCTTGACGCTGCTGGTGGTGTTGGCCATGTTGTTCAGGCCCACGGTGATGGGCTTGCTGTCGGCGCCGCTGAAGGCCACGCCAAACAAGAAGTCGTTCCAGATGGCGGTGAACTGCCAGATCAGCGTGACCATGACGATGGGGGTCGACATGGGCACGATCAGCCGCCAGAAAATGGTCCAGAAGCCGGCGCCATCCATGCGCGCCGCATTCACCAGCTCTTTGGGAATGGCGGTGTAGTAGTTGCGGAAGAACAGCGTGGTGCTGGCCAGGCCCGCCAGGCAGTGCACCAGTACCAACCCGCCCACCGAACTAGAGATGCCCAGCCAACCCAGCACCTGGCTCATGGGCAGCAGCACCACCTGGAAGGGCATGAACACACCAAACAGCATGAAGCCAAACAGCGTGTCGCTGCCTCGAAACTTCCACAGGCTCAACACGTAGCCGTTCAACGCGCCCCACGCGGTGGAGATCAGCACCGCCGGCACGGCCATCAGCACCGAGTTGATGAAATAGGGCTGCAGGCCACGACAATCGGTGCCGGTGCAGGCACCCGACCAGGCCAGGCTCCAGGCATCGAAATTGATGGCGTGGGGCAGGCTGAGCAAATTGCCATTTCGGATCTGCTCGGCGTCCTTCAACGACGTGGCCAGCATCACATACAGCGGCGCCAGAAAAAAGAAGGCCGCCACCAGTAGCACGCCGTAGACGAGCGCGCGGGACAGGTTTTTAGTGTTCATGGGGCTTGCTCCGCAACTCTGAATACAAATACGGCACGACGATGGCCGCCACGGCCGCCAGCATCATCGTGGCGCTGGCAGCGCCCAGGCCAATCTGGCCGCGGGTAAAACTCATCACATACATAAAGGTGGCCGGTACGTCGGTGGCATAACCCGGCCCACCGGCAGTCAGCGCCATCACCAGGTCGTAGCTCTTGATCGACAGGTGAGACAGCACCATGACGGTGGAGAACACCACGGGGCGCAGCACCGGCAGGATGATGCGCCAGTAGATGCGGGGCAGGGACGCGCCGTCGATCTGCGCGGCCTTGATGATGCTGTCGTCAATGCCGCGCAGGCCCGCCAGAAACAGGGCCATGGCAAAGCCGGCGGACTGCCAGATGCCGGCAATCACGACGCAGTAGATGGCGGTGTCGCCGCGCACCAGCCAGTCAAACGTGAAGCTGGCCCAGCCCAGGTCGTGCATCAATTTTTCTAGACCCAGACTGGGGTTGAGCATCCACTTCCAGGCCGTTCCCGTCACGATGAAGGACAGCGCCATGGGGTAAAGGTAGATGGTGCGGATGGCACCTTCGGCGCGGACCTTCTGGTCCAGCAGCACCGCCAGCAACAGGCCGATGGCGATGGAGCCACCGACGTACAGGAAACTGAAAATGCCCAAGTTCTTGAGCGCGACCCACCAGCGGTCGGACTCCCATAGCCGGGTGTATTGCTCTATGCCCACGAACTCGTCGTAGTTGGGCAGCATGCGCGATGCGGTGACCGACAGCACGCCATTCCAGATCATCAATCCGTAAATGAAGGCAAAGCCTAAAACGAATGCCGGTGCCACGACGACGCGCGGTAACCAGGCTTCAAAAGTGTTTTTCATAGCAATCAAAAAAACGGCGGTCGCGAGACCGCCGTATAAACGCCTAACCCCCGAAATTTCTAAACAGTTACCACCAGATCTCGTATTGAACGCCCGCAACCGTGCGTGAGGTCTTGCCACCGGCACCAAATGTGCTGGCATTCGCTGCCGCGGCCGCATCGTTCCAATTGGACGCAGTCACATAAAAGCGTAGCTCTGGACGAGCGTAGAAATCAGGCCCCACCGACAGTGTGGGCGCAATCGTCAACTTGTCCAGGCGCTGGTCCGGGCCATTGCCGGTGCGGGTCGTGGTGGCCGCATCGACCAGCAACTTGAAGTTCTTGGAGAAAGCATACGAGATACGGCCACCGATGGAGGTGTCCTTGGTCTCCACGCCGGTCTTCTCGTCCTTGTTGGTCTGGTAGGCCAGCAGGGTCTGGCCACCGAAGGCGCCCATTTGCCAGCTCAACGAGTCCGCAATGCGCGTCACCTTTTTGCCGGCTCCGACGCCGTCAATCGATTCAAACTCGCCGTCGATGCGGGCGTGCCCGCTGGACGTCTGCAGGAACAGCGCGTTGTTCAAACCTTTGGTCAGAAAGTCGGTCTGGTTGTGCGACACCGAGATGCCGGCGCCGGTGTTGGTGTCCGCCAGACCGGTACCGTTCACGCCTGTCATCAGCACCCGCAGCTTGCCGCCGGGGTTGATGGCGATGTCGGAAATGTCGGCATTGAAGCGGGTGGCGGTGACGCCGGCCACGGACGCCGTATCAAACTTGTCACCGGTGAAGATGCCCAGGCCCAGCTTGGCGCCACCGATGGGAATATCGGTCACGCCAGCGCCCTGGTTGTCACCGTAGTTCAGCAGGAAGTAGTCGACGATGTGCACGTCCTGAATCCGCAGGCGGCGCTGGCCGACCCAGAACTTGGCCTCGGGTGCAAAGCCCATGCCGCTGATTTCGACAAAGGCCTGCTCGGTGCCGACGTTGCCGCTGTTCCATTTGGCAGGCATGTACTGCACCTTGTAGTTCGCGCCGTCGGTCTTGAAGGTCTTGATCAGGTCGATCTCGATGCCGTTGTCGCCTTCGTTGCCCAGGCGGTAGCCTTGCACGTCGCCGCCGAGCTGGAAGCGGCCCTTGACACCGTCCGAGGTGTTGAGCACCGGGCCGCCACGGGAGTAGCCGTGGAACTCAAATGTGCCGTCGTCAGCCTGCGCGCTGGCAGCGCACAGTGCAGCGGCGAATGCAATGGCGCTGATGAAGAAAGTGTGTTTCATGATGGGTTCCTATAGTGTTGGAGACAGAGCTGGCTCGCTGCGCGTAGCTGCGGTCTGTCCCGCAATTTCATAACTTGAGAAAAAAGCGGTCCCCGGAGGACGGCTTGCGCCGTCCTCTGACCTGTCTTGCTGGGGCTGGTGGTGTTACTTGGTGGCGGCTGCGGTTAGCAGGCGCTTTTGCGCATCGGCCACGGTGATCTTGTCGTCGTTCCAGAACTGGCTGACCACGTCCTTGATCGCGCCTTCGGCGGCAGGCTTGACGGCCATGCCATGGGCAATCGACGGTTGCAGGCCACCGCTCTTGGCGGTGTCAACGAAGTCCTTGCTGGAGAGCTTGGCGCAGTCGTCAAACTTGTCGAGCTTCATGGCCAGGCGCACGGGGATGGAGCCCTTGTTCAGGTTGAACACTTCCTGGAATTCGGTGCCCATGATGGCTGCGGCCAAGTCGCCCTGGGCCTTTTGTGCATCCGGTGATTTGAGCTTGAACATGGCGAACGAATCCACGTTGAACGTGAAGGCGTTGGCCGTGCCAGGAGCCGCGGCGCACAAAAAGTCTTTGCCCGGCACCTTGCCGGCGGCCATGAATTCGCCCTTGGCCCAGTCACCCATGAACTGGAAGGCGGCTTCGCCCTTCATGACCATGGAGGTGGCCAGGTTCCAGTCGCGTCCGGGTGCGGCGGGGTCGGTGTAGCCCTTGATTCTGCGGAAGGTTTCCAGCGCCTTGGTCATGGTGTCGCTGCTGATGGCCTTGGGGTCCAGCGTGACCATGGCATCGTGGTAGAACTTGACGCCGCCAACGCCTAAAGCGACCGATTCAAAGGTCGTGAAGTCTTGCCAGTTCTGGCCACCGTGGGCCACGGCGATGAAGCCGGCCTTCTTGATCTTGTCAGCGGCTGCAAAGAACTCGTCGTAGTTCTTGGGCATGCCGGCCACGCCGGCTTTCTTCAGCACCTCGGGGTTGGCCCAGATCCAGTTGACGCGGTGCACGTTGACCGGCACGGCGACAAAATTGCCCTTGTACTTCATGACATCGGCCACGACCTTGGGCAGCAGGCTGTCCCACTTCTCGGCCTTGGCAACGGTGTCCAGATTGGCCAGCACGCCTTCAGACGCCCACTCTTGAATGGCAGGCCCTTTGATCTGACCAGCAGACGGGGGGTTGCCGGATACGACACGGCTTTTCAGCAACGTGGCCGCGTTGTCACCACCACCACCAGCGACCGCGAAGTCCTTCCACACATGGCCCTTGGCCTGCATGATCTTTTTCAGTTCGGCCACCGATTTGGCTTCGCCACCGGATGTCCAGTAGTGCAGCACCTCCACTTCACCGGCGTGCACCGCAGCGGCCGCCGCCATGGCCAACACGGCCAGCGACAGGCCCGTCAGGCGCATACGTGAAACTTTCAACATGTCGTCTCCTTGTGTGCTCATCTGGCACAGGGGCCACGAGCGGGGTTGAATTCAGAGAACACCCTTGTTTCCGAATTAATTAATTGTTAATTAATATTTCATTCAGGAACATAGGACTAACCCTAGGGCCGCAAAAAAGCCACAGAAGCGGGGGTGTCCGGGGTGTGTGTTGGGGCTGGGCCTATGCAGTTTATCGACATCCGCACCCCGTTCGGCCTGCGGGCCATCGTGACAGCGGCCCGGTTGTACCAAGAGGCTATAAGTAAAACAAGCCTCTAGCCCTCGTGGAATATGGTTATCCCGCTATCAAATGCCTAGTGATGCGCATTAGACCCGTGCCAGGCCGTCCAGGCTGGCAATCACGATGTGGCGCCGCTTCACCTGGACCAGGCGCTGGTCCTGCAACTCGCCGAAGGTGCGACTCACGGTTTCCAACGTCAGGCCCAGAAAGCTGCCAATCTCGCCGCGTGTCATCTTCAAATGGAATTCCAGCGCCGAATAGCCGCGTGCGCTCAGGCGCTCGGACTGGTTCAACAGGAAGGCTGCCAGCCGTTGGGTGGAGTTCAGGCTTCCCAGCACGACCATATGGCAGTGGCTGCGCACAATTTCGCGGCTGATGAGGCGCATCAGGATGTGGTGCACGCCGCAAATGGTGGATGACAGTTCGGTCAGCTGCGCGTAGGACAGCGTGGAGATTTCGGAATCTTCCAGCGCGACGGCACGGCTGGCGTGGCGTCCGTCGGCCACGCCGTCCAGACCCAGCAGTTCGCCAACCATGTGGAAACTGCTGACCTGCTCAAACCCATCGGCCAGCGCCAGCGTGGACTTGAATGAGCCGCTTTGCACGGCATAGATGAACTGGAAGTGGTCGTGTTCGTGGTACAGCGATTCGCCCTGGCTGATCTTGCGCCGACCGGCCATCAGGCTGAGTAATCGCGCGGTGTCCGATCCGGTGTGCGTCATGCACGGTGTGCGTTCGCTGGTTGGCTGCACAAAGTCCGGGAACATCTGCCATTGCGACTGGGGGTGGCGTCGGGCGGGCGCTGCTATCGGACTGCGTTCTTGGTCTGGTGCGTAGTTCAAGCGATACCCTTTCGGTGCAGGCAGCGCCCGTCCGTTGCGCGAATGCGCGGTGGCAAGGCCTGATGCAGCCACTGTAGGCGGCAGGGACGCAGGCGCTCGGTGCGCCACCGCACGCAGTGGCGATGCGATGGCCGGCGGACAATCAAAAGTCTTTGGGGGCCGCCGACAAAATCTGCTTCAACAAGGCGTTGAACTGGGCACCCGTCGGCCCGCCGGAGAACAGCATGGTCAGCAGGCCGGCGTTGACCCGGTGCACGATGACCAGGTCGCGTTGCGGGTCAACGATCAGATACTGGCTAAAGTTGCCGCGCGCCGAGTACACAGGTCCCGGGAACTTCTGGCCGAAGTGCCAACCATTTTTTCCCACCCACCACAGATAACCGTAGCCCCCGCCAGACGACGCATCCGAGTACGACGTGGTGCTCTCGGCCACCCATTCCTTGGAAACGATTTGCCGGTCTTGCCAGCGGCCCCCGCGCGCCATCAGCAGCCCTATGCGTGCCATGTCGCGCGCCGACACATGCATCACATAGGCCGGGTACTGCGAGGCTGGCTCGTAGACATATTCGGTGTCTCGGGTCTGCTTGAAATCTTCAAACTGCAGGGGCAGGGCCAAGTCCTCGTTCAGGGCGGTGAACACGTCCTTGCCGCTCAGCTTTTGGTAGATCGCGCCCAAGACGTTGAAGTCCCAGTTGTTGTAGTACCAAAAGCTGCCTGGGGCGTGGCTGCCCCGCTGCGGTCGCGCTGCCTTCATCGCCGCCGTTTCATACGCGGCCGGGTGGTATACGCCGGAGCGGGCCTGCAGGAGTTGGCGCACATTGGCTGTTTTTTCCGTCTCAGCCAGGACGGATTTGTCGTTGATGCCGAGATCGGCCAGCGTCTTGTTCAGATCAATGGATTGGCGATCCACGCCCATGCCATACAACACACTCAGCACGCTTTTGCGTCCCGAGAACAGGTTCATCGGTTTGCTGACGTCGCCAAACTGGTGAACGACCACGCCGTGGTGCACCACCAGGTAGGCGTCGGTGCCGATGCTGCGTGCCACGTCGTCGGCCTGCATGAGCGCAAGCGCCGACCACCGTGAGACTTCGGGCGCGGCTATATGCCAGGTGCGCTCGGGGAAGGTGGCGATGTCCGCCAGCGCCAACCGGGGTGACCAGAGGCTGGCCGCCAGAAGGCCCAGCGACAGGAATTGGCAGAACTGGCGGCGATGGTTCATGCGGCTGTCAAACCTCAATCCACCCGCGCGCCCGAGACCTTCACCACCTGGGCCCACTTCTTGTGCTCGCTGTCGATCAGGGCGGCAAACTGCGCCGGTGTGTTGCCGCTGGGGATGGCGCCCTGGGCCAGCATCTTGTCCTTGATGGCAGGAGTGTTGAGGGCACGTGCCACCTCTTGCTGGATGCGGTTGACCACGTCCGCCGGCGTGCCGGCCGGAGCCAGCAGGCCAAACCAGCTGGTGGCCTCGAAGCCCTTGAGTCCGGCGGCTTCTTCGATGGTGGGCACCTCGGGCAGGGCGCCGGAGCGCGTCGCGCTGGTCACCGCCAGCGCCTTGAGCTTGCCGCTCTTGATCAGCTGCATGGCCGATGGCAGGTTGTCAAACATCACATCGACCTGACCGCCCACCAGGTCCAGCAGCGCCGGGCCCGAGCCGCGATACGGAATGTGGGTCATGAAGACGCCGGTCTGGCTTTTGAACAGTTCGCCGGCCAGGTGAATGGAGGTGCCATTGCCGCTGGACGCCATATTGAGCTTGCCGGGGCGGGACTTGGCCAGTTTGATGAAGTCCTGTACGCTGTTGATGCCATTGGCGCGGGCGGCCTCGGCAGGCACCACCATCACATTGGGCACGCTGGCCACCAGCGTGATGGGGGCAAAATCGGCAAACGGGTCGTAGGGCAACTTGGGGTACAGCGCGCGGTTGATGCCGTGGGTGCCCACGGTGCCCATCAGCAGCGTGTAGCCATCGGCGGGCGACTTGGCCACCGCCTCGGCACCCAGGTTGCCACCGGCGCCAGCCTTGTTCTCCACGATGAATTGCTGGCCGAACGCCTTGGACAGCTCGGGCGCCACGGCGCGCGCCAGGATGTCGGTGGTGCCACCGGGGGCGAAGGGCACGACGATGCGCACCGGTTTGGTGGGCCATGCGGTTTGTGCGCTGGCGCCTGTGCTGGCTAGGGCCAGCAGCGCGGCGCCTGTGGCCAGTACCAGTGTGCGGCGATTCAGTGGGGCTGTGACCATGGCGAGACTCCTCAAGTAATAGTGGGTGTTGGTTGCGCCCTAGTAGGCCTGATCACGCCTGTCGGCGCAAGCGGCGTTCTACCAGTTCAAACAAGGCTTCGCTGGCAAAGGCCAGCAGCGCGGCGGGCAGGGCGCCTGCCAGCAGCAGGTCGCGATCGTTCAAAGCCAGGCCGGTGACGATGCGCTCACCCAAACCACCGGCCCCGACAAAGGCCGCAATGGTGGCCGTGCCAATGGCAATGGCCGTGGCGGTGCGCACGCCGGCCACGATGGTGGGCAGCGCCAGCGGCAACTCCACGTAGCGCAGGCTTTGCCATGCGCTCAGACCCAGGGCCTTGCCCGCCATGCGCAGGCCGTCGTTGACCTGGGCCAGGCCGGTCGCGGTGTTGCGCATGATGGGCAAAAACGCATACAGCGTCAGCGCAACCAGTGCCGGCAGCGTGCCGATGGCGCCCAAGAGCGAGATCAGCACCGCCAGCATGGCGATGGAGGGTACCGTTTGCAGCAGGCCGCTGCTCCCCAGCACCAGCGCATTCAGACGCGGGTGGTGCATGGTCAGCACGGCAATCGGCACACCCAGCAGCGTTGCCAGTGCCACGGCAATCGCCACCAACGTGACATGCTGCGTGGCCAGTCGGGAGAGATCGGGCGCGAACAGCTTGGCCCAGAAGCCGCGTGGGGCGCCATCGGTGGATGGCATGGCGGCGGTGGCAGAGGAAGCAGACGTTATGGGCCGTGCCAGCGCCGCCAACTGGTCGCGCGCAATCACGTCAAAGGCCACACCCTTCAACTCGGCGCGGGCATTCATGGCAATCATCATGGGCTCGGTCACCCGGCCACTCAAGGCCTGCAGCGCTGCCCAGGCTTGCGGGTGGCGGTTGGGCACGTCCAGGCGGTACAGCACTACGGCGTCGTAGCGGGGAAAGTAGTGCCGGTCGTCCTCCAGCACGCGCAGGCCCAGCGAGTCGATTTTGGCGTCGGTGGTGTAGATGTCGATGACGTCAACCTGCCGGGCGCCGATGGCGTCGTAGGCCAGGCCATGGTCCAGTCCGATGGGCAGCTGCGGGAAACCGTAGCGCAGGGCCAGACCCTTCCAGCCGTCCGCTCGGCCGATGAACTCGTTGGACAAGCCCAGCTTGAGCGCAGGATGGCGCGCCATGTCGCTGAGGCGGGTGATGCCCAGGGTATTGGCATCGTTCGCGCGCATGGCCAGCGCGTAGCCGTCGTTAAAGCCCAGCGGGATGGCCACGCCCAGGCCCAGCGGCGCCAGCGCCTGGTGCATTTGCTCCAGGCCCATGGGCTGTGTACTCTTGAGGATTTCCTGGCTGATGGTGCCGGCGTACTCGGGGTACAGATCAATCTGTCCGGCCCGCAGTGCCTCGTAGACGATGGCCGTGTTGCCCAGACCCTGGTGCACCTGCGCCGGCGTGCGCAGGTGCGGTGCGGCCTGCTGGGCCAGTAGCTCGGCCAGGATGTAGGACTCGGTAAAGCGCTTGGAGCCTATACGCAGGGCATTCTCGTCCGTGCTGGCGGCGGTAGCCATGCCGGTGGCAAGCGCCAGCACCAGGGCCACTATGGCTGTGCACACGCAGCGACCAGCGTGGGCGGCGATGGCGGCAACAGGGGTGGTCGGCATGGGTGGGCTCCTTAAATCTGCGTCCACGCCAGCAGCAGGTTGTTGGCCGGCATCGCATGGCGCTGCGACAGGCGCAGCCCGGCGTGGGCGGCCTCCCGCTCCACGTCTTCGCGCCAGCGTATGCCCCAGGTCGGATCGCGTGCGCGTAGGCTGTGGTCAAACGCCAGGTTGCCGTCGGACGTGGGCACACCCTGTTCCAGGTACGGGCCGTAGGTGATCAGCACGCCATCCGGCGCCAGGTGGCGGGCACTGCCGCGCATCAACGCCGCACAGGTGGCCCACGGCGCGATGTGCAGCATGTTGGCGCAGTAGATGGCATCAAACTGCGGCGCCGGGCTGTCGTCGGCCAACCATTGCGCGGCCATCACGTCCAGCACGATGGCGGGCAGCACGTTGGTGACGCCCTGGTGGGCGGCCCAGGCGGCGATGCTGGCAAATGCTGCCGGGTGGGCGTCGCTGGGTTGCCAGCTCCACTCGGGCAGCCCGGCCGCAAACCAGGCCACATGCTGGCCGGTGCCCGACGCAACCTCCAGCGCGCGGCCCTGCGCAGGAAGCAGCTGGCGCAGCACGTCCAGGATGGGCTGCTTGTTGCGGTCGGCGGCGGGGCTGAAGTCGGGCGGGGTCGTCATCGCGGGTGGTTTGGTACGTAAAAACAGGCTATAGCCCTCGTGAAATAAGAATAGTTTGCTATAAATTCAGGAGTAGACAACTTTTTCCTCCAATTCCCGCTGCCTTACCACACTCCCAGCCGGGCCCATTCCGGTTGTTCACTTCTGCCTAAAAACAAGGCACCGCTGGCAAGGCCAATGCTGGCGCGGCTTTCAGGCCTTGTGAACACGCTTATCCACAACCTAACCCACAGGCGACAGGGGCAAGTATTTTTGGTTTATTTTGCTGCACCCAGACCGGTGCTGACCGCCAGCGCATCCGGCGTCGCGAACACGGTGTTGTGTCGGTCGGTCAGCGGACCGCCACCCGGCTCCACGGCGCCCGACGCGTCGTAGCCCACGGCCTTGAACTTCCACACGTCGCCAATGCGCTTGAGGTTGCCCACGTGCAGGCCGTCGGGCAAATGCACGCTGTGTACATTGGTATTCACAGGACTCAGGGTCAAAAGTGTCACATGGACTTTCTTCGGCGGGCCAGCATTCTTTGCGGGCGAGAAACAGTTGACGGACTCGGGGTGGAGTTTAACGAACGCCCTGCGTTGGTTAGCGCACTCTGCCAAACCACAGCCTTCGCGCACAATGGAGGCATGAAGAGTACCCGTACACGATTGGTCTGGCTTGTGGTTCTGGTCGTTTGCATTTCAGTCGTCTTTTCATTGGCCCGCCGCGGTCTACCGGTTGAAGTGGTGGAGGTGGTGCAAGGCCCCATGGTGCAGTCTGTCGTCACCACAGGGCGTATTGCCAGCGCGGCCCGCACTGACATCGCAAGTCAAAGCACCGCCCGTATCGAAGCCATCTTGGTGCGCGAAGGCGATGTCGTCAAGCCGCAGCAGGTTTTGGTGCAGTTGCGTGACGACGAAGCCTCTGCCGCCCTTGCGCAAGCTGCAGCAGCTGTCACCGAGGCCCGTGGCCGCATGCGCCAGCTGGCTGCGGTTCAGGAACCGGTCAGCCTGCAACTACTCGAGCAGGCGCGGGCGGCGGACGCACAGGCTGCGCGCGAGTTGGTACGCACCCGAGACTTGTTTCAGCAAGGGTTTGTTTCCCAGTCCCGCCTGGACGATGCCCAGCGTGCTGCAATCGCCAGTGCGTCTGCGGTCCTCGCTGCCAACGCGCAGGCTACGGGCAATGGCATCAACGGCGCTGAGGGGGCCCTGGCACAAAGCCGCCTTTCCCAAGTGCTTGCGGCCCAAAAGGCGGCGGAAACCCGCCTGGACCAGCTGGCCCTGCGCGCACCCGCGGCCGGCACCATCATTAGCCGCGTGGCCGATCCGGGCGACACTGCCCAACCTGGACGCACCATCCTGACCCTGGTCAGTGGGGACGAGACCCGTATCCATGCCAGCGTGGATGAGAAGAACCTGAACTACGTCAAGCTGGGGCAGGCCGCGCGCGCCACGGCTGATGCTTATCCAGAGCGTGCATTCAGTGCCGTGTTGACCTACATCGCGCCGGCTGTAGATGCCCAGCGCGGAACGGTTGACCTGAGACTGCGGGTGGACAAGGCAGTCGATTTTCTGCGGCCGGACATGACGGTGAGCGTAGAAATCATCACTGCCCAGGAACCCAATGCCTTGAAGCTGCCCAGTGATGTCATTTTTCGGGACCCCAATGGCTCGAACTATGTGCTGGTCATTCGGGACGGTTTTGCCAGGCGGGTGGACATTGCAACGGGTCTGCGGGGCATCGGCACGACCCAGATTGCCAAGGGGCTGGCGGTCGGGGACCGGGTCATTGCGGCAACCACAGCGGTAGAGGACGGTGCACGGGTCCGGGAACAGAGCCGGCGCGCCGTGCAAGCGGGTGTGCAGCCCGTAGCCGCTTCAAAACAGTAGTTGCAGGCCTTCATTGACTATGGCTTTCCGACTTCCTTTTGCATGGATGGTGTGTTTGCGCTACCTGCGCGAGGGGCGCATGCAAACGCTGCTGATCCTGGCCGGAGTCACTGGCGGGGTAGCGGTGATTATTTTTTTGACGACCCTGATTAGCCAACTCCAGGTGTCCATCATCGACAAGACACTGGGCAGCCAGGCGCACATCGTGATCCGTGCGCCCCAAGCAGTTAACCGCACGTCACTGCCGCCAGACAGCACTGCGGCCATCATCCAGCCGCGTGCGCAGCGTTTGCGGGGTGTTGACCAATGGGCATCCGTCGCGCAGTTGGCGGCACAGACTCCGGGTGTGCTGGCGGTGTCGCCGATGGTTTCCGGTGCCGGGTTTGCGGCACGTGCCGATGCCAGCCAGTCGGTTGCCCTGATGGGTGTGGATGCGACGGCCTTTCAACGCATTGTCCGCATGCCAAAGTATCTCCAGAATGGGCAGTTTGACGTGAGTGGCACCAATACCGTCATTGGAATCGAACTGGCTAAAGACCTGGGACTCGCGGTCGGAGACAAGCTGAGGTTGGTCACCATGGACGGTCGCGACGACCTGTTCAGCGTCGCAGGCATTTTTGAAATCGGCAATCGCGACCTCAATCGCCGCTGGGTATTCACCAGCATCAAGGTTGCGCAGTCTTTGCTAAACCTGCCCGGTGGCATCACGCAGATTGATTTGCGCGTGGCTGATTTGTTTGCCGCAGACGCCACCGCCCGGCAACTGCAGGCCCAGACGGGCCTCACGGTGGACAGCTGGATGCAGACCAATGCCCAGTTGCTGTCGGCCCTCAATAGCCAGAGTATGTCCAACAACCTGATTCGCTTCTTTGTGACGGTGATCGTGGCGGTGGGTATTGCCAGTGTGCTGGTGGTGTCTGTCGTGCAGAAGCAGAAGGAAATTGGTATTTTGCGGGCGATGGGCGCGAGCCCCTGGCGCATCATGTCAGTCTTCCTGTTGCAGGGGGGGCTCTATGGCCTGGTGGGATCAGCGCTGGGCTCCGGGCTGGCCTTGGCGTTGCTCAATTTCTTTGCAAAGATTACGCGCAATGCCGACGGGTCAGCGCTTGTCAACGGCGAGCTTGAACTTTCGGTGGTCGTGTCGGCGTGCGCACTGGCGTTGGGGGTTGGTTTGCTGGCGGCAGTTCTACCGGCACGGCGGGCTGCACGGCTGGATCCTGTGCAGGCGATACGCGTTTGACAGGCTCGACTTCCATGACTTCCATCATTGAACTGCACCAGATCCGCAAGAGCTATGGCATGGGCACGCCGGTTGTCACCGAGGTGCTGCACGGAATTGACCTGAGTATCCGCGACGGCGAGTTTGCGGCGCTCACCGGCCCATCCGGTTCGGGCAAAAGCACCTTGCTCAACCTCATCGGTTTGTTGGAGAAGCCCACCAGCGGTCAAATCTTGGTGGGGGGGCAGGATACGGAGGGCCTGGATGATGCCGCAGTCACGGCACTGCGCGGACGTGCCATCGGATTTATCTTCCAGTTTCACCATCTGCTGCCGGGATTCACAGCCCTGGAAAACGTCATGATGCCGTCCATCATTGACGCGGGCTGGCCCACCATCGCGGCAAAGGACGTGGCACTGCGTCTTCTGGAGCAGGTCGGACTCAAGGACGCCGCGGACAAGCGGCCTTCGCAGCTTTCAGGCGGCATGCAGCAGCGTGTGGCGGTGGCGCGTGCCTTGTCACTGTCGCCCCGACTGATTCTGGCCGATGAACCAACCGGCAACCTGGATACGCACAGTGCAAACGATATTTTTGAGTTGCTGCACAGTGTCAACCAACAGCAGCAGTCGGCCTGTTTGATTGTCACGCATGACCCTGCACTGGCTAGCCGCTGCGCGCGGCAGATTCAAATTGTGGACGGACAGTTGGTACCCGCGCCTGGCCTGTCTTAGTGGGTTACAAATTCGTAGACCACTTCTTCGCTCTCGACCATGTCCAGGATGTCGTTCATGGCGTCCTCGTTGTCTGCGCTGCTCCAGGTTTCCTCGGGGTCGCTGGCAAACAGCGGCTCGATGGCGAGGTCCAAAAACTGCTGGTTGGGCAGCTTCAACACCCGCCCACCCTCCGACGTGGTGACCAGTTCCCAGTCATCCGGTACCGACAGTTCCAGATGGATGGTGACGTTGAGCTTCTTCATGGTTTTCCTTGGTTTTGCACGGTTGGCATGGCGCCGGCCTTGAGGATGCCGCGAATAGCGTTGCGGCTGTGGGCGCCGAAGTGGCCCAGCAATTCGGCGATGCTGTTGTTCAACGGGCCGGTCCTGGCGGGGTCGCTCTTGAGCAAGGTCTCGCGCAGCGTGATGCTGTCCTCATGCTCGCCAAAGTCGTAGGCCGGGTCCAGCACGTACTGGCTGGGCATGGCAGCGACCACGATGGCGTCCAGCGCGTTTGCCTGGGCCTTGGCCTGCGCCGCGACGACATCGCGCACATACAGGTCGGACCACGCCGGGTAGCGCGCGTCCTCAACCGGGTTGCGCAGTGCGCGCAGCATGGGGTGGTCGCTCTGGCTCGCGGTAGAGGCGACCCACAGTGTTTCGGCCTGGTACTTTTCCAGCGCCAGGTGGCGGTTGGACAACAGCACGATCAGTTCCTCCTTGGCCTTGGTGCGCCCCAGCATGGCCATCAGATTGGTCGCCAGCAGGCTGAGGGTGGAATGGCCCGGCGCCAGGCTGGCGTGGTAGGGCTGGGTCAGGTCCTGCACATAGTGCAGGGCCAGGCCGGTAAAGCGCCAGCCCCAGTAAGGATGGCCGGTTCGAAAGGCCAGTGCCGCCAGTGTGGCGTACTGGTGGGTGCGCAGCACCGGGAAGGTGCGCTTGAGAAACGGTGCCGCCAGATAGACGACGGGGTCTTCGTGGAAGAACCCCATGTGAAACGGTGCCTG
>ERZ724520.175-NODE-175-length-34222-cov-8.855445_pt1 | contig 34222 bp, 28 predicted proteins | sample MGYA00376053_ERZ724520 | MGnify/ENA primary metagenome ERZ724520 (study PRJEB28724, sample SAMN07190886) | activated sludge metagenome | isolation source: activated sludge of sewage treatment plant in Hong Hong | place: USA: Christiansburg, Virginia | collected...
GCCAGGCGGGGTCCTTTCTGGCGTCCGCATGCGCAGCGTCGGCTGCAGCCACGTACTCCCACTCGTACCAGGTTGGCAAACGGGCCCCTTCGCTTTCGCAATAGGCCTGCGCTGCAAACCAGCTCACATTCGTGATGGGCTGCTCGGCATGCGCCGGTGACATCGCCGCGGTATCCAACTGGTGGAGGTAATTGCTGTCTGCAAATACCGAAGGTACTTTGGTTTTTTTCCATTCCGGCTTTTGCTCGGTGAATTTCAGGAACTCGGCAACGGTGACCGGTTTCACGCGCATTTCAAAACCTGCCACCATGGTAGGCGCATTGTCGGCACTGCCTCCGGATAGAACACTGGCGATGCTGCCGGACGGTATTGCTACGTAAAGGGGCTCCACTGTCCCGGCAAAACCAAGCTGGGCGCATGCGCCCAGCAGGCCAACCACAGTCGATCGGATAGCAAACGAAGTTGCTCTCACTGACGCATTCCAATCATGGTTGCTTGACACCCGCGACTAATGTTCGGCTGCCACTTTGGGGACGGCTTTGGCGCGTTCGGCCTTCACATCACCGGCGGTAACGCGTCCGCCCGCGTTGTCCCACGAATTGAGTACGTAGGTCAAAATGTTGGCGACCTCATCGTCATTCAACTGGTTCATGGACGGCATCACCGAATCGTATTCTTTGCCATTGACGGTTACTTTTCCGCTCAAACCGCGCAGGACAACGCCTACGGCCCGCTTGGCATCCGCAGCAAGGTAATCCGATTTGGCCAATGGCGGAAATACCCCTGGGAGCCCCGCACCATTGGCTTGGTGGCAGACCGAGCAGGTGCCATTGAACAGGGATTTACCCGCGTTGATCTGGTCCTGAACGGTAAGTGTTCCGCTGGCGGCATTGGCCGTGGCCGTGGTGACGGACGCCATGTTGGGGGCCGCACGGTCACCCAGGTACACAGAGTCAACCTCTTTGCCGGAATAGATGGCCTTGTTCTCGGGTCCTTCCACTTTCATGATGGCCAACGCACCTTTGTTGAATGCGCGAAAGATCGAGTGATCGACCATCACATAGCTGCCAGGCACCTTGGTCTGGTATTCGACCACCGCTGCGCCCCCAGACGGAATCAAGGTAGTCTGAACATTCTTCTGTACATTGGAGCCGCCTTCGTAGCGCACCTTGTCAAAGATAGCGCCGATCACGTGGAAACTGGAGACCAGGTTGGGGCCTCCATTGCCGACAAACAGACGAATTTTTTCGTTCGTTTTGGCTTTCAGGGCCTTGTCACCCGTCAAAGCGCCCTCTGCACCATTGAACAGCACATAGGTGGGCTTTTCATCAATCGCTTTTTCCATGTCAAAGGGTTGATTGCCTTTTTCACGGTACTTGCCGGTAGTGTAGAAATCGCCCTGCATGACGTAGTACTCATGGTCGACCTTGCTGAGTCCCTCTGGGGGTTCGACCAGTATCAGCCCGTACATTCCGTTGGCGATGTGCATGCCCACAGGGGCAGTGGCACAGTGGTACACATAAATACCTTCATTGAGCGCCTTGAAGGTGAATTGAGACTCATGCCCTGGAGCGGTAAAACTCGAGGCTGCCCCGCCGCCTGGGCCTGTCACACCATGCAGATCAATGTTGTGCGGCATCTTGCTGCTGGGATGGTTCTTCAAGTGGAACTCCACCGTGTCCCCTTGGCGGACGCGGATGAAGCTTCCCGGAACTGTGCCGCCAAACGTCCAGAACGTGTACGAGACACCTTCGGATATCGGCATTTCTTTCTCTATGACCTCCAACTCCACAATGACTTTGGCCGGGAATTTGCGGTTCGTGGGCGGTGGCACGTTGGGCGGGCTTGTCAGTACTGCGCGTATGGGCGCTCCTTGCGGCGGCCCGAAGTCGCCTGCAGACTTTGCAGTTGCAGGCGTGGCTGCTGAAGCGCCATAGGCGCTCAATAGTCCTATCGCGATGATCGCGCTGGAAAGTATTTCCTTTAGGGTCTTGCTCACTGGGGTCTCCTCAGGTTAGTCTTGTCAATATGGAAGCGGATGGGTGGACCATAGTCGCTTTCTTGACTTTCATCAAATATTTTGGGGCTGGTTCGTTTCAGGGCGTGCCCAGCACGCAGACACCCGAGCGTGCGCGCAGAAGGTCGCGCATTCCCTCACATGACGGCTCGTCTGCCTTTAGTACGGCACGGCAAAGCCATTGCGCCCGGCGCTGATGCGAAGTGCCGTAGGCTCTCCGTCGACAGTCTGCGCGCTCAGCGACACGCTGGCGCCGGGCACTAGCAGGCTACGGTCGGCGGGCTTGAACGTCACGACCGGAGTGCCCTGCGGCACGACGATGGTTTTTTCGCCGTCCTTGAAGCGCACCTGAAGCCTGCGCCCATCGGGCTCCGCCACGACATCCGCGACGGTGGCATTGGTCATGGTGCTCTGTGGCATGAAATCGAACGGTCGGTGACCCTCGCCGGTGCCTCGCATCGTCTCCGGGAACACCGTTACGGCAATCGCCCGTTGCACGCCATCGGCCTGCGGCAATGCGCCCGCGCCAATGAAGCTGCCGGCCTTGATGTCGGACAGCTCAATCGCATAGACCTCATTGACCACCAGCTTGGCTGGCAGCGCCAGCTCGATCAGTTCGCCACCGCGCTCGCGCACACCCATCCGCGTGGCGGACACCGAATCGATCGTGCCCCGCAGGCGCACTACGGGTGATGCGCTGGCAGCTTGCAGCTTGGTCTTGAAGAACGCGACGGTGCGCCCCCATGCCAGCCGTGCGGCTGCATCGTCATAGCGCGGCGTGGTGTCGTTGTTGAATCCGTGCTGCGTGCCCGGGTAGCGGTAGGCGGTGTACTGGACGCCTGCAGCCTTCAAGGCGGCCTCGTAGGCGGGCCAGCTCGCGTTGATGCGTTCGTCCACATCGGCCTGCTGGATGAGCAATGGCGCCTTCACCCTGGCCGCGTCGGCAGGGGCCGGCGTATTGCCATAGAAGGGCACACCGGCTGCCAGGCCGGGCACCCGGATCGACAGCATGTGGACGATGCCGCCACCAAAGCAGAAACCCACCGCACCCACCTTGCCGGTGCTGTCCGGCCGCGCCTGGAGCCACTGCGCCGCGGCCACGAAGTCTTCCAGTATCTTGTTGCGGTCCAGCGTGGCAAACGCTGCCACCGCTTTTTCCTCATTGCCGGGATAACCGCCCAGGGGCGTCAGCGCGTCCGGCGCAAAGGCCATGAACCCGTCCAGCGCCAGCCGGCGCGCAACGTCCTCGATATGGGGATTGAGGCCCCTGTTTTCATGGATCACCAGGATGGCGGGCAGCCGGGTGGACCCAGCGTCCGCGGGGCGTGCCAGGTAACCCCTGACACGGCCGGTGCCGGCTGGTGATGGGTAGGTTACGAATTCCGTCTTCACCCTGGCGTCATCCTTGGGCACTTGCTGGCCGGCCGCAAAGTCAGGGCTCAGGGCCGCCAGCAGACCGACTGCGGTGACACTGGCCGTCGCAAACTTCTGCGCCTGTTTCAGGAAGCCGCGCCGGTCCAGATGGCCGTGCACATAGGCGTCAAAAAGGATCAGCAGTTCCTGGTCAAAGTCCTGTGCGGTCAGGCGTGGTGGCATGGGGTGTTTCCTGGAAATCCATTACGGGAATGAGCATAGGGCTCTTTGCAAGCCCGTGTGTTCCAAGAAGGTATCGCAGTGTCGGCAGTTGCCCCACCACTGGCCGCTGCAGACACCGTGCGACACATGCAAAATGGGGGCCATGAAGAAGTCCGTCCAAACGAGTGGCAGTGCCCAGCGGGCCTGGGTGCGACTACCCTCGGGGCGGCGAATCGATCTGCGGGATCCGACGTTCGCGGATGTGGACGACACGGACCTCTCGCTGGGTCTGGCGCGCACCTTCCGGTGGGGCGGCCATTCGGTGTGGCCGCTTCCCATGTCGGTTGCGCAGCACTCCTTGCTGGTTTTGCACATACGGCGGTCGCAGGGCCATCTGGATCCCGACGCCGAGCTGCGGGAACTGCTGCACGACGCCGAAGAGGGCTTGCTGGGCTTTGACCCGATTTCTCCGCTCAAGCCCATTCTGGGTGACGGATTTCTGGCCCTGCTGGAGCAGATGCAAAGGGTGCTGTTTGCACGGTACGGCGTGTCCTGGTGGACCACGGAAGAGAAGGTCAAGCACAAGAAGGCCGATATCCTGGCTGCGGCTAGTGAGGCGATTCACGTGGCAGGCTGGAGCCGTGAAGAAGTGCGAACGGTTTTGAACATTCAGATGACACCGCTGGTGGACGACCCCTTGGTTTCTGTGTACGGGGGTGTGCCCTGGGAGCCGTGGAGTACCGACGTGGCGAACACCCGCTTCCTGACGGAATTGCACAGGATTCTGGCGTCCCAACAAGGATTGCCAGCCACCTAGCCAAAGGGGCGGATCAATAGAAGCCGACCCGGCGGCTGTACCGTTCGCTGCGTTCCTTGTCGTACTGTTCCGCATCAAACTGCTCGCCCTGGATGGCGCGATGGACTTCACCACCCGTAGGCATCGTGGCGGGGTCGACATGCAGCTGCGGGTCCCACAGGCGTGAGCGCAGAAATGCCTTCGAGCACTGCGTATAGGCTTCGTCGATATCGACCAGGATGCCCAGCAATGGCGACTTGCCCTCGACGGCACTGGGGGACAGCAACTCGGCGTCGACCGTGATGGTGGCATGGCCATTCACGCGAAAGGTGTCGGTAATGCCGGGTACAAAAAACAGCACGCCGATGTGCGGGTTGGCCAGCATGTTGCGCAGGGAGTCCGCAATCCGGTTGCCCGGACGGTCTGGAATGAGCAGGGTGCGGTCGTCCAGAATCCGCACGAAGCCGGCAGGATCGCCGCGCGGGCTGAGATCGCAGTTGCCGGCGATGTCGCTGGTGGCGATGCAAATGAAAGGTGAGCGCTCGATAAACAGCCGCGTCTTGGCGTTCAGGCGATTGCTGACCTTGGCGCACGTCAACTGCGCAGGCTCGCCGATCAGCGCGCGGAGTTGCGACTCCGTGTGAATGACCTGCGTTGTGCGAGGGTGTGTTGGAACAGGGTTCATCCATTTCCTTCCGGCTTGATGTGGTGGTACAAACGAAAACAGCTCCTGAATCAGGAGCTGTTCACGCACATTTCACGAGGGCTGCAGCCCGAAACGGTCTATGCGCCGGCCTTTGCCAGCACCGCATTGAAGGTCGCGCTGGGGCGCATCACGGCGGTCAGTTTTTGCGGGTCGACCAGGTAGTAGCCGCCAATATCAACCGGCTTGCCCTGCACGGCCTTGAACTCTTCGGTGATCTTTTGTTCGCTGTCCGCTAGTGCCTTGGCCAGGGGCGCAAAATGGGCTTGCAATGCCTTGTCGTCAGTCTGCGCGGCCAGTTCCTGCGCCCAGTACATGGCCAGGTAGAACTGGCTGCCACGGTTGTCCAGCTGGCCGGTCTTGGGTGATGGGCCCTTGTTGTTGTCCAGCAGCTTGCCGGTGGCCGCGTCCAGCGTCTTGGCCAGGATCTTGGCCTTCTCGTTGCCGGTCTTGATTCCCAGGTCTTCGAGTGAGACGGCCAGCGCCAGGAACTCGCCCAGCGAATCCCAGCGCAGGTGGTTTTCTTCGACCAGCTGCTGCACGTGCTTGGGCGCGGAACCGCCGGCACCGGTTTCGTACATGCCGCCACCGGCCATCAGTGGCACGATGGACAGCATCTTGGCGCTGGTGCCCAGTTCCATGATGGGGAACAGGTCGGTCAGGTAGTCGCGCAGGATGTTGCCGGTCGCACTGATGGTGTCCAGGCCACGCACCACGCGCTCCAGGGTGTAGCGCATGGCGCGCACCTGGCTCATGATCTGGATGTCCAGACCCGCGGTGTTGTGCTCGTGCAGGTACATCTTGACCTTGGTGATCAGCTGCGCTTCGTGCGGACGGTATTGGTCGAGCCAGAACACCACCGGCATGCCGGAGTTGCGCGCCCGCGTGACCGCCAGCTTGACCCAGTCGCGGATGGCTGCGTCCTTGACCTGGCACATGCGCCAGATGTCACCGGCTTCCACGTTCTGGCTCAGCAGCACTTCGCCAGTGGCGATGTCGGTGATATTGGCCACGCCGTCCTCAGAAATCTCAAAGGTCTTGTCGTGCGAGCCGTATTCCTCGGCCTGCTGGGCCATCAGGCCCACATTGGGCACGGTGCCCATGGTCTTGGGGTCGAACGCGCCATGCCACTTGCAGAAGTTGATGATCTCCTGGTAGATGCGGGCAAAGGTGGATTCGGGCATCACGGCCTTGACGTCCTTCAGGCGGCCGTCCGCCCCCCACATCTTGCCGCCGTTGCGGATCATGGCGGGCATCGATGCATCCACGATGATGTCGTTGGGCGAATGGAAGTTGGTGATGCCCTTGGCCGAGTCCACCATGGCCAGCTCGGGGCGGCCTTCGTGGCAGGCGTGCAGGTCGCGCTTGATCTCGTCCTGCGTGCTTTGCGGCAGCGTGGCGATCTTGTCGTAGAGATTGACCATGCCGTTGTTGACGTTGACACCAATTTCGTCAAACAGCTTGGCGTGCTTCTCGAATGCATCCTTGTAGAAGATCTTGACGCAGTGGCCGAACACGATGGGGTGGGACACCTTCATCATCGTGGCCTTGACGTGCAGCGAGAACATCACGCCGGTCTTGTAGGCGTCATCGATCTCCTTGGCATAGAACTCCATCAGCGCCTTCTTGCTCATGAACATGCTGTCGATGACCTCGCGGTCCAGCAGCTTGGTCAGCGGTTTCAGCACGATGGTCTTGCCGCACTTGGTGATGAGCTCCATCTTCACGTCACGGGCGCGGTCCAGCGTGATGGACTTTTCGCCGTGGTAGAAGTCGCCGGAGTGCATGTGCGACACGTGCGAACGCGAGGCCTGGCTCCACTCGGCCATGCTGTGCGGATTCTTGCGCGCGTATTCCTTGACGGCCCGCGGGGCACGGCGGTCGGAGTTGCCTTCGCGCAGCACCGGGTTCACGGCGGAGCCGATGCAACGTGCATAGCGCGCGCGGATGGCCTTTTCTTCCTCGGTCTTGGGGGCTTCGGGATAGTCGGGAACGGCGTAACCCTTGGACTGCAGTTCCTTGATGCACAGCATCAACTGGCCCACGGAGGCGCTGATGTTGGGCAACTTGATGATGTTGGTTTGGGGCAGATGCGTCAACTTGCCCAGCTCAGCCAGGTTGTCGGTCACGCGCTGTGCCTCGGAAAGGCACTCCGGGAAGGTCGCCAGCACACGGGCCGCCACCGAGATATCGGACTCGGCCACTTCAATGCCGGCGGGCGCCGCAAAGGTGCGGATGATGGGCAGGAACGCGGCCGTGGCCAGCATGGGCGCCTCATCGGTCAGCGTGTAAATGATTTTGGATGGTTCGGTAGCCATGGGTGTCCTCTTTCTTCTGATGGATGGGGCGGTAATGCCGACTGTCAGCGATACATCCTAAGACCGCAGGCTGACACGCGGCTTATGATTTCGCTAGGCGGGTTGGCGATACCACGATACGAAATACGCCTATTTTAGACCCTGCGCTTGCTCCACCTGCTGCAGCCACACTTCCAATTCCTCAATCAGTGCATCGGTGGCCTGCGTCAGGGCGCGCACCCCGCCGGGCGCGTCCGCGCTGGTGGCTGGGCGCTGCACCACAAAACTGCGCTGGGCCAGCAGGCGCTCCACGCCCTCGCCGCCCTGGCCCAGTGTGGCGCGCACGCGCACCAGGCCGCTGCTCTGCTGCGCGCTGTCAAACAGATGGCTGAACTCGTCCAGCTCCAGGTGCAGGTTCATGGCCGGCTTGCCGACCACCACGCCCTGGGCGGCGTTGAGCACCGGGCGGTGCAGGGCCAATTGCTCGCGCAGGCGCTGCCGCAAAAGCTGGGACGGCGACATGCTCCAGCGCGCGTGGGCGTAGGGGCGCAGCTGCTGGGCATCGCTGTAGGCCAGGCGGTACAGCACGGCCGTGCTGTCGAGCGCGGCACTGGCTTCCACATCGGACAGCACCAGCGCGGGCCGCTGCGCCATGCGGTTGGCCGGCGCCATGGCCACGGCGCCGGGGCCAAAGTCGTACACCGTGGCGCGGGGCTGCGGCTGCAAGGAGGAACAGGCACTCAAGCCCAAAACCATACAGCAAAACAATGCACTAGCCCTCGTGGAATATACACATAGCGCTACTAATTTCATAGTAAATCTCCAAACGAAAGCTGGCATGGCTGGCCTCAACGGGTGGCCGGGGGGGCAAAGCCTGGCTCACCGGGGCCGGGCATGGCCACGCCATTGCCCAGGATCAGCGACTGCGGGTTGTCCTTCACCGCCTCCACCGCGCGTCCGATGTGGCGCACGGTGCGGGCCGTGTCATCCGCCGTACGGTTCAGGCGCGGCACCAGCGTGGCATTGAGCGTTTGCCCGGTGACCAGCAACGCGTCAGTGCCCTGGGCGATCTTGTCCAGCGTGCCGCCGGGCTCGTTCATGCGGTCCGACATGTCCTTGAACGCATCAGCCGACGCGCCCACCGCATCGCCACTTCTCCCCAACCGGTCCGACGTATCGCGCAGGCTCTTAAGCGTGACCGTGGCATCCTGCGCCAACGCGGGCAGGTTGGCCTGGTCGGCGTGCTGGGACAGCTGGCCGATGCTGGTGGCGGCCTGGCCCAGGCTGCCAATGGTGTCCATCAGCTTCTTCTGGTTGGATGGCGCCAGCAGCTGGTTGACCCGCCCGGATACTTCTTCGAGCTGGGTCAGGATCCCCGCCCCCTGGTCAGACAGGCGCGACAGCAGGCTGGGACGCATGGGGATGCGCGCCGGCTGGTCTTCGGAGCCGACCAGCGCTTCCTGCGACTGCCCGGAGTCATCGAGCTGGATGAAGGCCAGGCCGGTAACCCCCTGAAAGCCCAGCGTGGCAAAGGTTGACTTGGTGATGGGGGCGGTGTCGTCCACGGCAATGCGCACCATGACATTGCCCGGCGTCTCGCGGTCCAGTTCAATGGACTGCACGCGCCCGACGGTCACGCCCTTGTAGCGCACCCCGGCTTGCTGCTGCAGCCCGGTCACGCCCTCGCGGCTGGAGATCTCGAACAGGCGGTGCTCGCCGGTGTCGCGGGTCAGCCAGGCCGCCAGCGCCACCAGCAGTGCGCTGACCAGCAGCACGAAGGCGCCGGCGCCAATGGCGTGGGATTTGTTTTCCATAGGTCTCCCTTTCTACTCGTCTTGCGGCTGCGCGCGCAACAGTTCCATGGCGCGAAGCCCCCGACCGCCCAGAAAAAACTCACGCACAAACGGATGGTCAAACGCAATCACCTCGCGCGGCGGCGCGTCCACAATCACATGCTTGTCCGCCACCACCGCCACCCGGGTGCTGATCTCGTAAATGGTATCGAGGTCGTGGGTCACCATCACCACGGTCAGGCCCAGCTCCTGGTGCAGGGAGCGCACCAGCGCGCAGAACGCGTCCGAGCGGTCGGGGTCCAGCCCGGCCGTCGGCTCGTCGAGCAGCAGCAGCGGCGGGTCCATGATCAGGGCACGCGCCAGGGCGACCCGCTTGATCATGCCGCCCGACAGGTCGGCCGGCATCTTGTGGGCGTGGGCCGGGTCCAGCCCCACCATCTGCAGCTTCACCATCACCGCGTCGCGCACCAGGTCCTCGGGCAGGGCCTTGAGTTCGCGCAGCGGGAAGGCGATGTTCTCCAGCACCGTGAAGGCGGAGTACAGCGCACCGTGCTGGAACAGCATGCCCACACGGCTGGCGGCACCCGCATGGGTTAGCTCCGCAGCCGGGCGCCCCAGCACCGTGACGCTTCCGCGCAAGGGCGTCTCCAGGCCCAGGATCTGGCGCAGCAGCACGGTCTTGCCACTGCCCGAGCCACCGACGATGGACAGCAGCTCGCCCTTCTGAATCGTCAGGTTCAGATCCTTGTGGATCAGCGTGTCGACCCCGGCAGTGCGAAACACTGACCAGAGGTTGCAGATCTCCACCACCGGGGGGGCGCTCACAGGACCTGCCGCCGGGCCGCCCCAAGGCAGGTCAGCCCCCTCGGGGGGCAGCGACCCGTGCAACGGCGGAGCGTGGGGGCTCATATGCCCACATCCTTGAACACCACGGCAAACAGCGCGTCCACCAGAATCACCATGGTGATGGACGTCACCACCGACGCTGTCGTGCCCTCCCCTAGGCTCTGCGTGTTGGGCTGGATGCGCAGCCCGTAGTGGCAGCCGATCAGCGCAATCATCAGCCCGAACACGGTGGACTTGCCCACCGCCAGCCACAGGTTGGACACCTGCACCGCCTTGGCCAACGCCGTCACGAAGTAGGCCGGCGTCAAGCCCATGACCAGGTCCGACGCCAGCATACCGCCCAGCAGTGCGGCCAGCGTGGTCCAGACCGCCAGCAGCGGCATGGCCACCGCCATGGCCATGGCGCGGGGCAGCACCAGCCGAAAGCCCTTGGGTATGCCCATGACCTTCATGGCGTCCAGCTCTTCGGTGACCCGCATCACGCCGATCTGCGCGGTGATGGCCGAGCCCGAGCGCCCGGCGATCAGGATGGCCGCCAGCACCGGGCCGAGTTCGCGGATCAGCGAGACCCCCAGGATATTGACGATAAAGGCGTCGGCCCCAAACTGGCGCAGCTGCTGTGACATCAGGTAGGCCAGCACCACGCCAATCAGGAAGCCCACCAGGGCCGTGATCGGCAGCGCGGTGGCGCCGATGCGGTAGAGGTGGCCCGAGACATCGCGCCACGGGCCGGAGCGTGGCGCGCGCACCAGTTGCACCGCGTCGATCAGCAACTGCCCCAACAGGCGCACGGCACCCACCACATGTTCTTCGACCCGTAACACAACAGCGCCCATGCGCAGGAACAGGTCCCAGGCCGTGACGCGGCGCCGGGGCGGCAGCACGGACGAGAACTGGGCCACCCGCTCCAGCATGGCGCGCTGACGCGGCAGCGTGTGCAGGGTGTCCGGCCACTGGCGGTACCAGGTGTTCCACAGCAGCTGGGCGCCGGTGTGGTCCATGCGCAGCAGCGGACGCAGGTCCCACTGGCAGGCGTGACAGTCTTGCGGCACCGAGCGCAGGTCGGCCTGCAGGGCGTCCCAATGTGCCTCCACGGCCAGTGACTCGGCAGTCCAGCGCCCATGCAGATGCGCACAGGAGCCGTCTTCCTGCGTCTGCGTGAAGACGACGCGGGGCTGGGAGTCCTCCAGGGCGGCCATTGGCATGGGTGAAACGGTTTGCGGAGTTGACTGCATGGTAACGGCTGATGGACCCATGCAAAATAGCGATTTGCCCCATACCGGCCCAGGACCCGCCCATGACCACTGCCACCACACTCTCCCGCCGCGCCCCGCGCCGTTTCTGGGGTTGGGGCCAGCTGGATGCCACGCTGGATGCGCGCGAGCAGGCCACGGTCAAGACCATGGTCGAGCAGTTGGACGTGCCTTTTACCGAGCGCGCGGTGCCACAGGTCCACGAGTTCGCACTGCCCGCGCCACGCGTGGCCGCACCACAGTCGCTGGCGGCATGTTTTTCTTCGACACCGCTGGACCGGCTCAACCACTGCGTGGGCAAGAGCTACGCCGACCTGGCCCGCATGTGGCTGCGCAGCGCACCCACACCACCCGACTGGGTGGCGTACCCGGATGACGAACAGGCGGTGGTGGACATCCTGGACTGGGCGCAGACCCACAACGTGGCCGTCATTCCGTATGGCGGCGGCAGCAGCGTATGTGGTGGAGTGGAGGCCGCCGTGGGCGACAGCTACGCCGGCGTCGTGTCGCTGGACCTGGAACGCCTGAACCGCGTGCTGGAGGTGGACACTGTGAGCCGGGCCGCGCGCATCCAGGCCGGTGCGCTGGGGCCCGAATTGCAAGCCCAGCTCAAAGTCCAGGGGCTGACGCTGCGCCACTTCCCGCAGAGTTTTGAGTTCTCCACGTTGGGCGGCTGGATCGTCACCCGGGCCGGTGGCCACTACGCCACCCAATACACCCACATCGACGACCTGGTCGAGTCCACGCGCCTGGTCACACCCGCGGGCGTGCTGCAGACGCGCCGCCTGCCTGGCTCGGGTGCCGGCCCGGCGCCGGACCGGATGGTACTGGGGTCCGAAGGCACGCTGGGTGTACTGACCGAGGCCTGGGTGCGAGTACAAGAATCCCCTCGGTTTCGCGCCTCGGCCTCCATCCGCTTCACGGATTATTTTGCCGCTGCGCGCTGCGTGCGCGCGCTGGCGCAGTCCGGGCTGAACCCGGCCAACTGCCGTTTGCTGGACCCGCTGGAGACCGTGTTCTCCGGCGTCGGCGATGGCCGCTTTGCGATTCTGGTGCTGGGCTTCGAGTCCGCCGACCACCCGCTGCAGGCGTGGATGGAGCGGGCGCTGGAACTGGTGCGCGACCACGGTGGTATCTACGACGCCGACGCAGTGGCGCGTTCGCTGGCCGCGCAGGGCGGTGACGGCCACCGCAGCGGTGCCGCCGGCGCCTGGCGCGATGCCTTCCTGCGCATGCCCTACTGGCGCGACCCGGCAGTGGGCCTGGGCCTGATCATGGACACCTTTGAGACCGCCACCACCTGGGATCGGTTTGAGGCCTTCTACGAGAACGTCAAGGCCGACGTGGGGGCCGCGATTGCGCGCGCCACTGGCCAGGAGGCGCTGCTGTCCTGCCGCCTGACCCACGTGTACCCCGATGGCCCGGCGCCTTACTTCACGTTTGCTGCGCGCGGCGGCGTGGACGGCAGCGTGGCCAGCGCCCTGGCCGCCTGGCGCGACATCAAGCAAGCCGCCAATGCGGCTGTGATAACCCACGGCGGCACCAGCACCCACCACCACGCCGTGGGGCGCGACCACCGCAGCGGCTACGAACGCGAGGTGCCCGCACTGTTTCGCCAGATGCTGGCCGCCGCCAAGCAGGTGGCCGACCCGCGCGGCATCATGAACCCCGGCGTGCTGCTGGACCCCTTGGGGCGTACGGTGGGCATCACCGGCGCGTTGGTGCAGCCGGGCTGAGCCATCGGGCGATCACGCAGACCTCAATCGGCCAACGCGAACATCAGCCACGCCGCCAGCGCGGACATGCCGACCGGAATGCCAAAGCGCTCCAGCTTGGAGACTGCATCACCGGCAATGATTTCCACCGGCACTGTGGTCAGCTCCAGCACGCGGTTGGTGGTGGAGGCTTCCAGCATCCGGGTCAGCGAGTTCTTGCGCGCTGTGCCCATGACGATGTGGTCGCAGCCCATGCGCCGGGCGGTTTCGGTGATGGCTTCGGCCTTTTTACCGACGGCCACGTGCACGGTGTACGGCAAGCGCGCGCCATCGAGCATGCGACGCACGCTGCGCATGGCCTTGGTTGCCTCGTCGTTGTGGTAATCGTCGCGGCTCTTGCGGCTGATGAACTGGGCCACATGGCGCGACAGCGGCGTCTGCACATTGAGCAGGTGGACCTCCAGTGCCGGATGGGTCTTGAACGCATGCAAGACATGGCGCGCCGCGTGCTGGGAATTGCGCGAGCCATCAACTGGGAGCAGAACTTTGTCCATGGTGGTGTCTCCTTTCGGTACGGGTTGATCCGTGGAAGCCGTCGCCGGTTTGCGCAGGCCGGCCAGTCGGGCATGGATGCGCGATTCGAGCCGGCGGTGGTTTTCAGAAAATCCGGTCCACAACACGCCAAGCACGGTGACAACATAGACCAGGGGCAACAACGCCGCATGGGGTTCCAGCACGTGCCGCACGGCAGGCTCGGCGGTCATCATTTTCACTGCGGTAAAGGCCAGTACACCAGCGCCCAGGTACACCAGACCCGGAAAGCGCTCCACGTAGCGCAACAGGACGCTGCTGCCCCACACCAACACCGGGATGCTGATCAAGAGACCCAGCACCACCAGAACAAAGTTACCATGCGCTGCGCCGGCCACACCCAGCACGTTGTCCACGCCCATCACCATGTCGGCCACGACAATGGTGCGGATGGCGCCCCAGAAGGTGTTCGCGGCCTTGATCTGGTGACCATCCGCGTGTTCACGCTCCGGGATCAGCAGCTTGTAGGCAATCCAGACCAGCATGGCACCGCCAACGAACAACAACCCCGGGAACTGCAAAAACCACACCACCATCAGCGTCAACAGGCTGCGCACCACGACGGCTCCCACAGCGCCCCACACCATGGCGCGGCGCTGCAGGTGGCGCGGCACATTGCGTGCCGCCAGGGCGATGACGATGGCGTTGTCGCCTGCCAACACCAAGTCGATGACGACAATCGTCGCCAGAGCGGCCAAAAAATCCATACCCAACCACTCCATCGTGCAAACTCCTCTTTCGGAAGAAGTCTAGGTAGGCCCAATGCGCAGAACAAGTCGAATAGCTTGACAAGACACTTCGTTTTTTCCGAAGCATTTGCAGATCACCCAGTCGTGACACCTGATGCAAAATACAGCACAAGCCCTCGCAACCATTGCGCAAATAGCTACTAAATTCATAGCAGACCAGGAGACCCCATGAGCAGCCCAAGCACCCCCTTCACCTCAACCCCTGAACTGTCGGCCGAGCAACGCGGTCCCGTGCTGTGGCTGACCATCACCCGCGAGGAGCGGCGCAACGCCATGAGCCACGGCGTGCTGGCCGCGATGGCGCAGGCGATCACCGCCGCGCAGACCCAGCGCAGCGTGCGCGCCATCGTCATCACCGGCGCCGGCGCCAAGGCCTTCTGCGCTGGTGCCGATTTGCAATCAGCGAACGCCTTCACCACCGACTATTCCGAACCCCATGGCCACCTGGCCCAGGTGCTGCGCGTGGCCAAGGCCAGCACGGTGCCGCTGATCGCCCGCGTCAACGGTGCCTGCATGGCCGGCGGCATGGGCCTGATGAGCATGTGCGACATGGCGGTCGCCGCCAGCCACGCGGTGTTCGGCCTGCCCGAGGTGAAGGTCGGCGTGTTCCCGGCCCAGGTGTTGAGCGTTTTGCAGCACCTGATTCCGCGGCGCAAGCTGGCCGAGATGTGCCTGACCGGCGAGCCCATCACGGCCGCCCAGGCGCTGGAATACAACCTGGTCAACTATGTCGACGACGATGTGGATGCCAAGCTGCAGTGGCTGCTGGACCGCCTGCTGGACAAGTCCCCCGCCGCCATCCGCCGTGGCCTGTACACGATGAAGAAGGCCGAGGCCATGTCGTTCGAGGAGAGCATGTCCTTCACCGAAAGCCAGATCGCGCTGTTCACGCTGACCGAGGACGCCAGGGAAGGCCAGAAGGCGTTCCAGGAGAAGCGCAAGCCGGTGTGGGCGGGGCAGTAAAGCCCGGTTAGGCGCCGTTTTATACCAACAGCACGGCGCCCACCGTGCCGGTAACCAGCAGCAAGGCGGCGATCGGCAAGGTAATGCGGCGCAGCTCCGGTGAACCCAGCCCTATGGCCATGCCGCACTTGGTCAGCGTGTTGGCCATAACCGCGATGACGATGGCGCGCGCGGCGACCTGCAGGTTGGCGGCGTCAGTATGGGCAAGGTTGGCCATGGCCAGTGTGATGGCGTCGACATCGGTCAGACCGGCGATGGCAGCCGCCAGGTAGAGGCCCGCATCCCCCAGATAGACTTGCGCAGCCTTGGAAATCACCAGGATGACGCCGAACAGCAGGCCGAACTTGATGGCGGCATCCAGCTCAAACGGGTTGCTGCCAGGCTTGACCTCGCCGCGCGGGCGTCGCTTGTTGCGCTGCCACAGCCAGTAACACGCGCCCAGGCTGGCCACGCTTAACAGCCCGATGGCCAGCGCGATCTGGCGGCCCAGCTCCCAGCTGATCAGCGCGGTCATGATCGCAACCCGGAAAAACATTACCGTCCATGCCAGCACAATGCCCAAGGCCAGCGCCGAGGCATCTTCACCCGGCTGCCGGCTGCGCTGCGAAAACCCGAGGGTGACTGCGGTACTGGACGCCAGTCCGCCCAGCAGGCCGGCCAGGCCCACGCCATGCTCGGCCCCAACGGTCTTGATCAACAGGTAGCTGCTGAAGTTCAGCGCCGAGATCAGCACCACCATCAGCCAGATCTTGTAGGGGTTGACCACGTCCAGCGGTGGCGGGCCGTAGTTGACGTCGGGCACCAGCGGCAGGACGATCAGCGTGACGATGCTGAACTTGAGCGTGGCCTCCACGTCCGTGCTGTTGATGCGACTGGCCAACTGGTGCAGCCAGTCCTTCAGCGCCAGCAGCAAGGCCATGGCAACCGCGATCCAGCTCGCCAGCTGCAGTTGCCCATAGGTGCACAGCAGGCCCAACAGAAATGCCAGCAGCGCCGAGACCTCGGTGGTAATGCCGGTGTCGCCACGCTGGGCCGTCACCACATACATGCCGACGATGAGCGCGGCCACGGCAACGAACACGGCCAGCGCCATCCAGGTCAGCCCCAGGTTCTGGCCCAGATAGCCGGCCAGGGCACCGCTGAGTGCAATCAGCGCAAAAGTGCGGACGCCGGCGCCGCCATCACCGCCCTTGGTGCGCTCCCGTTCCAGCCCGAGCAAAATGCCCAGGCCGATGGCCACCGCGAAGCGCAGTGCCAGATTGGTGTTGTCCATGCAGTTCCTTCAGTCGCTGGTGTGGGCCGGATCAGGGCGCGATCTGCAGTTGCGCTGGATCGAGCAACAGGAACCGGGCGCAGCGTCCGGTCGCACGGCTGCCGTCATCACTGACGATGACGATGCGTGGCTCGCCATCGACCACGGCCGGGGTGACTCCTTCGGCGTGCGCGAAGCCTGGCAGACCCGGCACCGTGACACGGCGCGGCGCAGCGTGCGCAAGACCACTCCAGAACCAGAGCCCGAAATGAACGTCCGCACTGGCGGCCGGGCCGCTGATGAGCAAATAGCCCCCCAGGGCGGGGATGAATGCCATGCCCCGAATACCGTCGCCGCCCAGATCCAGCGTCTGCACGCTGGCCGCGATCCGGGGCGACTCGCCGGATTCGAAGATGGCCACGGGATTCTCCACGCTGGCGATGATGGCGCAGCGGCCCTGCAAGGGACTGCGAAAACCGATCCACAACTGCTGCTGATTCAGACTGATCTCCAGGGCCTCGATGTTGAGCCCGCCGGCGTCCTTCACGTCGCGTACTGCGGCAGCGGCGGCGAGCGCCGGGTGCGCCGCAGCCAGGGCGCGCTTCAGTCCTTGGATCACGATGGGAGCGACCAGGCGTTGGCCGTCGATTTGAAACCGGATCAGCTTGTCACGGGATTTCTTCTCGTCACCATCGCCGTCGCGCGAATGCGAAGTCAAGGCATAGCAATAGCCAGCCTGGTCGAGCGCCAGCGCCTCCAGATCGTCGAGTTTCAGGGACACCGTACCGGGTTTTTCCGATTCCGTACTGAGCGGCACGCTATTGACCCGCCCATCCAGGCCGATGCTGACCAGGCTGAAGGGAAACTGCTTTTCGTCTTCCACCACCAGGAAGCGGCCATCGGGCAGCTGCTGAATGGCGGACGGCTCAAAAATGCCAGTCAAGTCGAGGAAATTGATGGTGGTGTTCGGCGCCATAACGGCCATTGTCTACGCAATCCATGTGCCTCAGGTGGTATGGACAACTCGCACCTGCGACGCTTTCAACGCCCTGTATACGCGGATGCGCCGCACCAGGGGCCACCAGTCGTACAGAAATATCTGCAGCGGGCGCCACATGGCAACCCAGCCCACAATCGTCAGACTCTCACGCGCAATCGTGGCTGCCGTACCTGATCCGGGTTGGCCCACTGCGTCGGCCGCAAGCAGGCACATGGTCACAAAGGCGAGGCCAATGACCAAGCTTGCACGACCCTGCTGGAGCAACTGGTTGAGTTCGCCCCGCACCAGCTTGGACTTGTAGCCGAAGTAGTTGTGAATCGCCTCTGCCACCAGCGCTTCGGGGTCGGCCTCCTCGGGCTTTGTCGTCAGGTGAACCGTGATGTGCAAACGGCTTTTGGGTGGGTGCGCCATGGCCCAGTTTTCGATAAAGGCCTCGGCCTCGCGGTCCAGGTCCTTGTTGAGAAATGGCGTCGGGTCCAGCGAGTTGAACAACTGCGCCAGCGCGTGTACGCGCAGTTCCAAATGGGGATTCGGGGTGGGTAGGTGCTTTTTCATACATCGTCCGCGGCTATCACGCTGATCCCACTGCGGCGCGCGCGTCGCCAAGCCTTCTGCGCTTCGGTCGCCACCCAGACCACGGCGGCGGCGGCCAGACACACGGCCAGTTCAATCAGGCTCAGCGGCTCGGTCTTGAAGATGGGGTTCAGCACCGGCACATAGATGGTGGCCATCTGCAGCGCAAAGGTCAGCAGCACGGCGCCCAGCAGCGGCCGGTTGCTGGCAACGCCGATGCGCCACAGCGGGTCCTGCTCGGAGCGAATACCCATCACATGCGCCATCTGGCCCAACGTCAGCACGGTGAACACCATGGTCTGCCAATGGGCATGCCCGGTGGAAATGGCCCAGGCCTGCACACCCAGGCACAGGCCCGCCAGCAGCAGGCCAATGCCCAGGATGTGCTGCCACATGCCGTGGGCAAACAGGCTCTCGGTAGGCGGCCGGGGTGTGCGTTGCATGACCCCGCGCTCGGCCGGCTCGGCCGCGAGTGCCAGGCCTGGCAGGCCGTCGGTCACAAGGTTGACCCACAGGATGTGAATCGGTAGCAGCGGGATCGGCAACAGCAGCAGCGGTGCCAGGAAGATGGTCCAGATCTCACCCGAGTTGCCGGTCATGGCGTAGCGCACGAACTTGCGGATGTTGTCGTAGATGCGCCGGCCCTCGCGCACCGCATGGACGATGGTGGCAAAGTTGTCGTCCAGCAGCACCAGGCTCGATGCCTCGCGGGCCACGTCGGTGCCGCCCTTGCCCATGGCCACGCCGATGTCGGCGCGCTTCAGGGCCGGGGCGTCGTTGACGCCATCACCGGTCATGGCGACAAACTCGCCCCGCGCCTGCAAGGCTTCGACAATGCGGATTTTTTGCGCCGGGTCGACGCGGGCATAGACGCGCACGTACTGCACCCGGGCGACCAGCGTTTCCTCGTCCAGCGCGGTCAGTTCTGCGCCAGTCAGCACCGGTGCCTGCGCATCGGCCACCAGCCCCAGGCGCAGCGCAATGGCCCGCGCGGTGGCCGGGTGGTCGCCGGTGATCATGACCGGGGTGATGCCGGCGTCCATGCACTCGCGCACGGCAGCAGCCGCCTCGGGCCGGGGCGGGTCCATCAGGCCGATCAGCCCTATGAAGCACAGGCCGCTTTCCAGCGCCTCGATCTCGCCACCGGCTTCGGGCACATGCACATGACTGCGCCTGGCCAGTGCCAGCACGCGCAAACCCTGGGCCGCCAGCGCCTCGGCCCGCGCCAGCCAGGCGGCGCTGTCCAGCGGCACGGTGGAGCCATCGCCATCGCGGTCTTGCGCGCGCCAGCGGGCCACGCACTGCGGCAGCACGGATTCGGGCGCACCCTTGGTGTAGGCCACCAGGCCGTCGGGCGTGCGGTGGAAGGTGGTCATGCGCTTGCGGCTGGCGTCAAACGGCAGCTCGTGTTCGCGGGGCCACTGGGCATCCAGCGCCACCTTGTCCAGCCCCGCGCCAGCCGCCACTTCGGCCAAAGCAATCTCGGTGGGGTCGGCCACCCAGCCACCATCGGGGCCGCGCAGCGCGTCATTGCACAGGGCGGCGGCGCGCAGCAACTCTTGATGGTCGGCATCGGGTTGTTCCGTGCCGGGCGCCCAGCTTGTCTGGCCGGGGGCCGCCTGGTCGCCGGCATCCCCCGCCACCAGGCACTCGGCCTGCATGCGGTTCTGCGTCAGCGTGCCGGTCTTGTCCGAGCAGATGAAGGTGACCGAACCCAGCGTCTCCACCGACGGCAGGCGCCGGATCAGCGCGTTGAACGACACCATCTTGCGCGCCCCCAGCGCCAGCAGCACGGTGACCACGGCCGGCAGCGCCTCGGGGATGGCAGCCACCGCCAGGCTGATGGCCACCAGCACCATCTGCAGCGGGGCCTCGCCGCGCAGCACGCCGACGACAAAGATCACCACGCAAATGCCTATGACGGCCAGCGCCACCCGCTTGCCAAACGCCGCCAGGCGCAATTGCAGCGGTGTGCTGCGGTTGTTCTCCTGGTCCAACAGGCCCGCCACCTTGCCCAGCTCGGTCTGCATGCCGGTGGCCACGACCAGGCCGCGCCCGCGGCCATGCGTGGCGATGGTGCCCTTGAAGGCCATGTTGAGCCGGTCGCCCACGCCGTGGTCTGTTCCCGACAGCACATCGGCATGCTTGTCGACCGTGACCGATTCGCCGGTGAGTGCAGACTCATCCACCTTGAGCTGTGCAATCTGCAGCAGGCGCAGGTCGGCGGGGACCTTGTTGCCAGCCTCCAGCAGCACGATGTCGCCCGGCACCAGGGCATGCGCCGCAACCTGCTCCACCTGGCCGCCACGCACCACGGTGGCCTGGGACGCCGCCATGCGCTGCAGCGCCGCCAGTGCCTGATCGGCGCGCCAGGCCTGTACCAGGCCAATGGCCGCGTTCAACAGTACGATGGCCAGGATCACCAGCGTGTCCACGAGGTCACCGACCAGCCCTGAAATCACGGCGGCCCCCAGCAACACCAGGATCATGAAATCGCTGAACTGCTCCAGCAACAGCGCCCAGCCACTGCGGCTCGCGGTTTGGGGTAGGGCATTGGGCCCATGCTGAAGGGCGCGCTCGGCCACCTCATGGGCGTGCAGGCCATGGTCGGGGTCGACGCCATGCTCGCGCGCCAGCTCTTGTCCGTCGCGCAGGTGCCAGTGGTGCTTTTGCGGTTGGCCAGTGGAAAAATCTTCAATCGCCATGGTTAGGGATGCGCACACAGGTGGTGGAGGGTCAGCAAGCATAGAACTCTTTTGGTCTGGCCCGTGGGCGCCAGCGCACGCCAGGGTTTGACCTCGCGCAAACTGCCACGCTGTCAGGCCGGCGGGGTGGTCTGTGGTTTACGATGGCGCATGAGCGAAACCACGTTTGACTACATCATCATTGGCGCCGGCACGGCCGGCTGCCTGCTGGCCAACCGGCTCAGTGCCGACGCTTCCAAGCGCGTACTGCTGATCGAAGCCGGCCGCAAGGACGACTACCACTGGATCCACATTCCGGTGGGCTATCTGTACTGTATCGGCAACCCGCGCACCGACTGGCTGTACAACACCGAGCCCGACGCCGGGCTGAACGGCAGATCCCTGCGCTACCCGCGTGGCAAGACGCTGGGCGGCTGCAGCAGCATCAACGGCATGATTTACATGCGCGGTCAGGCCCGCGACTACGACCAGTGGGGCCAGCTGGTGGGCGACGCCACCTGGGGCTGGGAACACAGCCTGCCCTATTTCATGCTGCACGAGGACCACCACAAGGGCGCCAGTGCCACCCACGGCGCCCGCGGCGTGGCACCCCAGTTGATGCAAAAAGATGGCAGCCTGTACCGGACGCTCTTACGCCACCACAATGCCGGTGGTGAGTGGAGGGTCGAGAAACAGCGCCTGCGCTGGGATGTGCTCGATGCCTTTGCCCAGGCCGCCGTGCAGGCCGGCATTCCGGCCACCGACGACTTCAACCGCGGCAACAACGAGGGCGTGGGCTACTTCGAGGTCAACCAGAAGGCCGGCTGGCGCTGGAACACGGCCAAGGCCTTTCTGCGCCCCACCTGCTACGCGCGACCCAATTTTGAGCTGTGGAACAGCGCCCAGGTGACCAAGCTGCTCATCGAGCCTGCCACCGGATCCACCCCGCTGCGCTGCACCGGCGTGCAGGTCTGGGATGGCCACAGCATGGTGGACGCCACGGCCCGCGCCGAGGTGATCCTGTGCGCCGGTGCCATTGGCTCACCGCAAATTTTGCAGCTCTCCGGGCTGGGACCGGCGAACCGGTTGCAGGCGCTGGGTGTGCCCATCGCCAAGGACATTCCGGGCGTGGGCGAGAACCTGCAGGACCACCTGCAGATCCGCGCGGTGTTCACGGTCAGCAACACGACCACGCTCAACACCCAGGCCAACTCGTTGTGGGGCAAGGCCAGGATAGGTCTGGAATACGCGTTCAAGCGCAGCGGCCCAATGAGCATGGCGCCCAGCCAGCTGGGGGCCTTTACCCGCAGCGACCCGGCCCAGCCCTACCCCAATCTGGAGTATCACGTGCAGCCACTGAGCCTGGAAGCCTTTGGCCAACCGCTGCATACCTTCAACGCCATCACCGCCAGCGTCTGCAACCTGAACCCGACCAGCCGCGGCACGGTGCATATCCGATCGGCAAAGTTTGAAGACGCTCCGGCCATTGCCCCGAACTACCTGAGCACCGACGCCGACCGCAAAATCGCCGCCGACTCGCTGCGCCTGACGCGCCACATCGTGTCCCAGCCGGCCTTGAAAAAATTCCAGCCCCAGGAGTACAAACCCGGCGTGCAGTTCCAGACCGACGCCGAACTGGCCAAGCTGGCCGGCGACATTGCCACCACCATCTTCCATCCCGTGGGCACCACCAAGATGGGCCGCGAGGATGACGCCATGGCCGTCGTCGATGCACGCCTGAAGGTGCACGGCGTGGCGGGCCTGCGCGTGGTCGATGCGGGCGTCATGCCGCTGATCACCAGCGGCAACACCAACTCGCCGACCCTGATGATTGCGGAGAAGGCGGCGCAATGGATCATGGAAGAGGCTGCCCTGCAGGCCCAGGGGAAAACGAAGGGTTAATCCCAATGCCAAGACGCGCCATCGTTGCTACATTTGCAGCACTCAAAGGTTAGACGGCAACTGCAAAGGGCCAGATGGAAGAAGCGAGCCGAGGAGATGGCAAGCAACAATCAACAATTTCTGCATCCACCTTGAGATGCAGCTCACAAAAGCACTGACCCGTTCAGTGCTTTTTTTTCGTCCACTCAAAAGCTTGCGACAGGAGGCCGCCATGTTGACACCCCGTTTTCTAGGTGTAGCCGTGGTCACGGCCTGGGCCCTGGGCGCCTGTGCCATCCATCCCGTGCAGCCGGGCATGGCGCGTGATGCGGTGGTGGCGCGCATGGGGCCGCCCGGTCGCGAGGTGGCGCTGGCCTCGGGAACCCGCCTGCAGTATTCGGGACAGCCGGCCGGGCAATACGCGACGATGGTGGACCTGGACGCCAGCGGCCATGTGCTGCGGCTGCGTCAGGTTTTGCAGGCCACGGAATATGCCCGCATCGTTGTCGACCAGTGGACCCGCGACGACGTGGAGCGCGAGTTCGGCCGACCCGCATCGGTCGACCACGTCGCCAACTGGCCAACCGACATCCTGACCTACCGTTGGCACGAGGTACAGGACATGCTCTTCTGGGTCTACCTGGACCAGCACAACGTGGTGCGCCGCACCGAACAGGGTGTCGAGTACCACCACGACGATTGACAGCGCCGTCGGCGAGAATCAGCCCATGGAAATGCTTGTTGTCTCGCTGGCCTCGCTGCTGGCCGGTTTTGTCGATGCGATTGTGGGCGGCGGCGGCCTGATACTGGTGCCGGCTCTGTTTGCCACGTTCCCCACCACCCACCCGGCCACGCTGTTTGGCACCAACAAGGGCGCCTCGGTGTGGGGCACCGCCATCGCCACCGCGCAGTACAGCCGCCGCGTGCAGTTGCGCTGGCACGCGCTGGCTCCGGCCGCGCTGGTGTGTTTTGCCGCCTCGTTGGGCGGTGCCTGGCTGGTCACCGTGGTGTCGCCACAGTATCTGCGCAAGGCCCTGCCCCTGGTCCTGGTTTTGGTGCTCGGCTATACCCTGGCCAAGAAGCAGCTGGGGCGCGACCATGCACCACGCTTTGTCGGCCAGCACGAAGCCATTCTGGCCAGCGCCATCGGCGCGGTCATCGGGTTTTACGACGGCTTCTTCGGACCCGGCACGGGCAGCTTTTTCGTGTTCCTGCTGGTGCGGGTGCTGGGCTATGACTTCCTGCACGCGTCGGCCAGTGCCAAACTGCTCAATACCGCGTCCAACCTGGCGGCCATCGCGCTGTTCGCCTACAAGGGCCACGTGTGGTGGCACTTTGTTCTGGCCATGGCCATTGCCAATGTGTTGGGCAGTCTGGCTGGCACACATCTGGCGCTCAAGCACGGCACGGGTTTTGTGCGCGGAGTGTTTATTGTGGTGGTGTCGGCGTTGATCCTGAAGACCAGCTACGACGCGTTCTTGCGCTGAAGGCGGCAGTATTAGCGCGGTGCCAACGCGACCGTGTTGACCGGGGCACTGGCCGGCGGCCTGGCCGCACTTGCCGGAGCACTCGCCGCCGGTGGCATGGCCGCAACGGTGGCGCCGGCGCGCGGCCAGGGCACCTCGGCAGCGGCCCGCGGCTTGCCGATGGGCGCCATGGCCTGGCCCTTGCGGACGGCAGCCATGTCGTCGTCATTGGGGTACTGCCCCAGCAGCCAGTAGTCGAATACGCGTCGCGCGATGGGTGCGGCAGACCCGGAGCCCCAGCCGGCATTCTCAACAATCACGGCCAGCGCGATCGTAGGGTTCTCAACCGGGGCAAATGCGACATAGAGCGCATGGTCGCGCTTGTGCTCGTCCGCCTTGACGCTGCTGTACTTCTCGCCGGCCCGCAAGCCGATGGCCTGGGCCGTGCCGGTTTTACCGCCACTGGTGTAACCAGCGCCGGCAAATACCTTGGCCGAGGTGCCCTCCAGTGTCACGCCATGCATCGCATTGCGAATCACGTCCACATGCTCGGGCTTGAGCGGCAGGGGATCAAGCGCATCGCCGGAGGCGCGCAGTGTGGTGCGCTGGACCACGTCCTTGATCTCGCGCACCAGATGCGGCTTGAAGCGCAGGCCTCCAGAGGCGATGGTCGAGTAGGCAGTGGCCATCTGCAGCATCGTGAAGTTGTTGTAACCCTGTCCGATGCCCAGCGAGATCGTCTCGCCGGCGTACCACTTCTGCTGTTCCGGCTTCCTGAATTTCTTGCGCTTCCACTCCTGCGAAGGCAGGTCGCCGGTGACCTCGCCCATCAGGTCGATACCGGTCAGGCGTCCCAGGCCAAAGGGCATCAATTGGTCGTGGATCAGGTCCACACCCATCTCGTTGGCGAGGCTGTAGAAATAGACATTGGATGAGCTGACGATGGCCAGGCGCATGTCCTTGGGGCCGGGACGGTCGGCCTCGGGACTGCCGAAGGTGCGGCCACCAAAGCTGTAGGTCAGGTTGTCCTGGATGACGACATTGGCGGCGCGCTTGCCGCTGTTGAGTGCCGCCATGGCCATCAACGGCTTGTAGGTCGAACCGGGCGGATAGGTGCCCCGCAGCGCGCGGTTGAGCAGCGGTTTGTCGATGTCCTCGTTCAGTGCGGCCCAGCTGTCAACGTCGATACCGTCGACAAAGAGGTTGGGGTCAAAGGTCGGCTTGGAGACGAAAGCCAGCACCTCGCCATTGCGCGGATCAATCGCCACCAGGGCGCCGCGGCGGTCACCATACATGTCCTCCACCAGCTTCTGCAGCTTGATGTCGATCGACAACTCCACCCGGTTGCCCGGCGTGGACGGCGTGCTGGCGAGCTTGCGCATGGCGCGCCCACCGGCCGAGGTCTCGACCCGCTCGACACCGGTGGTGCCGTGCAACTGGCTCTCGAAGTTCTGCTCCACACCGAGCTTGCCGATGTATTCGGTGCCGCGGTAGTTAGCCTGGTTGTCGTCGTCCTCGATCTTGGCCTTTTCCGCCTGGTTGATGCGCCCGATGTAGCCAATCACGTGGCTGGCCAGTTCACCATAGGGGTAGTTGCGAAACAGCCGCGCCTTGATCTCCACGCCGGGAAAGCGGAAGCGCTGGGCGGCAAAGCGTGCCACCTCGGCATCCGTCAACCGGGTGCGAATGGGCAGGGACTCGAAGCTCTTGGACTCTTCCATCAGCTTCTTGAAACGCCGTCGGTCGCGTGCGGTGACATCCATCACCTTGGCCAGCTCGTCAATGGTCTGCTCCAGACCGTTGGTTTTGGCGGGCGTGATTTCCAGCGTGTAGGCCGAGTAGTTGCTGGCCAGCACGATGCCGTTGCGGTCCACAATCAGGCCGCGGTTGGGGACGATGGGGACGATCGATGTGCGGTTGCTCTCGGCCTGTGCGCGCAGGTCATCGTGGCGCACCACCTGCAGATAGACCAGGCGCGCGGCCAGCAGCACAAAGCACACCAGCACCAGCACGCTCACCGCAAACACGCGGGTGCGAAAGCGCGCAAGGTCCGCTTCGACGTTGCGTATTTCGGTCACAGCGGTCTATTTGCGTCCGGATTGGGCGCGCGAAGTTGCGGGGCCAGCAGGACGATGCTGGCCACGGGCCACAGCACCGCTTCGGCGACCGGCGCCAACAGCAGCGACAGGCCAGGGAATGTACCGCCACTGACCATGCCCACCGCCAGTTCCACGGCGTGCGCCGCTGCAAACAGCGGAAACACTTGCGCCGCCTGCGACGGCACCGAGAACCACAGCAATCGGCGGTGGATGGTAATGGCAAAGAAACTCAAGACCGTGTAGGCCATGGCGTGCTGGCCCAGCAGACCGCTCTGGTGAACATCCATCAGCAAACCAAAGACAAACGCGGCGCCAATGCTGACGCGCAAGGGTTGGTGCACGGTCCAGAACACCAGCACCACCGCCAGCACATCGGGCGTCCACGCCGCACGCCCCCAGAGGCCCATGTTTTGCAGCATGTTGAGCAGCATGGCAGCCATCACGCTGGTCCAGATGAAGAACGGATTGGCAGGCAACAACAGCTGCTGGCCGGGGCGCATGATCATGGCCAGCCTCTCATTTCGGGGTTCCTCGCCGATTCACAACTGTGGGTGCCTCGGGTGTCGGCCGGGGCGGGATTTGCGCCGTCACGGCGTCCAGCACCATCACGTGCCCTGCCCCCGAAACCATCGCCAGCGGCACGCAGTAAATGCGGGCAAACACGGCATCCACACGGCGCTCGACCTTCTCGACCCGCGCGACGGGCAAACCGGGTGGATACACGCCGTCCACGCCACTGGTGGTCAGCAGATCACCCGCAGCGACATCGGCATTGGCCGCCATGAAACGTAACTCCATGGCGTCCGCATGCAAGGACACGTCGCCAAAAGCCACGCCCCGGGCGCCGGTGCGCGTGTTGAGCACAGGGATCGCGTGGTCGCGGTCGGTAATCAGGGTTACCTCGCTGACCAGCGGGTACACGCGCGTGACCTGACCCAGAACGCCAGCTTCATCCAGCACCGGCGACCCCAGCCCCACCTTGTCGGCCATTCCCTTGTCGATGATGACCTTGCGGCTGTAGGGGTCGGCGGCGTCGTACACCACCTGCGCGGCCATGGCGGGTGACTGCAGGCGCTCGCGCAAGCCCAGCAGCTTGCGCAGGCGCGTGTTCTCCAGCACCAATTGCTCTACCTGGTTGGCACGCTGCGATTGCAGGTTGTGTTTTCTCAATACGTCCTGCTGCGCGGACTGTGCCGCCGTCAGCGACGCAAAGTACTGGCTTGCTCCCTGGTACAGCAGAACCGGACGCAGGGCCAGCCACTGGGCCGGGTACAGCACGGTCGCCAGCACAACGCGCATCGGCTGCATCACCTTGAACCGGGAATCCGCCACCATGAGAAAGAACGCCAGCGCGCTGCACACGGCCAGTTTGGACAGGGCCGAAGGGCCCTGCCGAAAGAAGGGAGGAGGATCTCTGTCCAGCGTACCAAGAGGCATCGCTGTATCCGGTTACTTATTCGCTGGTGAAAATGGAGCCCAGACGCTCCATCTGCTCCAGCGCAATGCCGCAGCCGCGCACCACACAGGTCAGAGGGTCTTCGGCCACCAGCACCGGCAGGCCGGTTTCTTCGGCCAGCAGGCGGTCCAGGTCGCGCAACAGCGCGCCACCACCGGTCAGCATCATGCCGCGGTCGGCAATGTCTGCACCCAATTCGGGGGGCGTTTGCTCCAGCGCGTTCTTGACGGCGGAGACGATGTTGTTCAGCGGGTCGGTCAGGGCTTCGAGGATTTCGTTGGAAGAAATGGTGAAGCTGCGGGGCACGCCTTCGGACAGGTTGCGTCCGCGGACTTCCATTTCCTTGACTTCGGAGCCGGGGAAGGCCGAGCCGATCTTCTTCTTGATGGACTCTGCCGTGGGCTCACCAATCAGCATGCCGTAGTTGCGGCGGATGTAATTGATGATGGCCTCGTCAAACTTGTCGCCACCGACACGCACCGAGCCCTTGTAGACCATGCCGCCCAGCGAGATGACGCCGACTTCGGTGGTACCGCCGCCGATGTCCACGACCATGGAGCCCGAGGCTTCCGACACCGGCAAACCGGCACCAATGGCGGCTGCCATGGGTTCTTCAATCAGGTACACATCGCTGGCCCCTGCGCCCAGGGCCGATTCGCGGATGGCGCGGCGCTCGACCTGGGTGGAGCCGCAGGGCACGCAAATGATGATGCGCGGGCTGGGGCGAAAAATGCCGCGCGGATGCACCATCTTGATGAACTGCTTGAGCATTTGCTCGGTGACCGTAAAGTCGGCAATCACGCCGTCCTTCATGGGGCGGATGGCTTCGATATTGCCGGGAACCTTGCCCAACATCGCCTTGGCTTCCTTGCCGACGGCCTGGATGGTTTTTTTGCCTTGGGGGCCACCTTCGTGGCGGATGGCGACAACCGAGGGTTCATCGAGAACAATGCCCTGGCCACGTACAAAAATCAGGGTGTTGGCCGTACCTAAGTCAATGGCCAGGTCGGTAGAGAAGTACCGACGGAAAGATCCAAACATCAAACATCCTCTCGGGCATGCAAGGCGCTTCGGCCCTCCATCACCACGGTTTTATCGTTAAAAAATCGTAAGACTGGCGTCAACATAAGCAGTTTTGCAGGACTTGCGCCAAAGGCAGGATAATAACCGATTGCCTGTGAACAGCCCTCCCTAAAGGACCCGTTCTGGTCTGATTTACCTTTGGTTTCACCTCAATACGCACCATGTCACTGACATCTACCGATATCGCCCGCATTGCCAATCTGGCGCGCCTGGAGCTGGCACCAAGTGAGAGTGAGCGCATGCTCACGCAAATGAACAGCTTTTTTAACATCGTGGAACAGATGCGCGCCGTGGACACCACGGGCATTGAGCCATTGGCCCATCCGGTCGTCATTCTGTCGGACATGGCCCTGCGGCTGCGCGAGGACCGGGTCAGCGAGCCCAACCAGCGCGAAGCCAACCAGCGTAGCGCACCGGCCGTCGAGAACGGACTCTTCCTGGTGCCCAAGGTGATTGAGTAATTTTTGAAGCACACGATGACGTCTACCTCCACCCCCTCTTCTTCGGACCTGCACGAACTCAGCGTGCACGCCCTGACCCACGCGCTGCGCGACAAAAAAGTGTCGGCGGTTGAACTGGCCCAGCACTTCTTGACCCGCAACGCCGCCCACTCCGACCTGGGCGCCTTCGTCGCCGTCGATGTCGACACCACGCTGGCCCAGGCCCGCGCGGCCGATGCCCGCATCGCCAACGGCACGGCCGGCACGCTGGAAGGCGTGCCCATGGCGCACAAAGATATTTTTGTGACCAAGGATTTCCCCACCACGGCCGGATCACGCATTCTGCACAACTACCGGTCTCCGTTTGACGCCACCGTGGTGTCCAAACTGGCAGCGCAAGGCGTGGTGACACTGGGCAAGCTCAATTGCGACGAGTTCGCGATGGGCTCCAGCAACGAGAACACCGCCATCTGCGCCGTCGGCCACAGCCAGGTGGAGCCGGTGCGCAACCCGTGGGATACCACGCGCATTCCGGGCGGCTCCTCGGGCGGCAGCGCCACGGCGGTTGCTGCGCGTCTGGCTCCTGCGGCCACGGGCACCGACACCGGCGGATCGATTCGCCAGCCGGCATCGTTCTGCGGCATCACCGGCATCAAGCCAACCTATGGCCGGGCGTCGCGCTACGGCATGGTGGCGTTTGCCTCCAGCCTGGATCAGGCCGGCCCCATGGCCCGTTCGGCGCAAGATTGCGCGCTGCTACTGTCCGCGATGTGCGGCCCCGATCCGGATCGGGATTCGACGTCACTGGACGTGCCGGCCGAGGACTTTTCGCTCAAGCTGAACGACTCCATTGAAGGCCTGCGCATTGGCATTCCCAAGGAGTTCTTTGGCGAGGGTCTCGCCGCCGATGTGCGCACGGCCATTGACGCCGCCTTGAAGGAATACGAGAAGCTGGGCGCCAAACTGGTTCCGATCACGCTGCCACGCACCGAGCTGTCGATTCCGGTGTACTACATCATCGCGCCGGCCGAGGCCAGCTCGAATCTGTCCCGCTTTGACGGCGTGAAGTTCGGCCACCGTGCCAAGGACTACACCGACCTGGCCGACATGTACAAGAAGACCCGTTCCGAGGGGTTTGGCGACGAGGTCAAGCGCCGCATCATGATCGGCACCTATGTGCTGTCCCACGGCTACTACGACGCCTACTACCTGCAGGCGCAGAAGATCCGCCGCATGATTGCCGACGACTTCCAGAACGCATTCAAGGACTGCGACCTGATCGCCGGCCCCGTGGCCCCCACCGTGGCCTGGAAGATTGGCGCCCACAAGGACCCGCTGGCCGACTACCTGGCCGACATTTTCACGCTGCCTGGCTCGCTGGCCGGCCTGCCCGGCATGAGCGTGCCGGTGGGCTTTGGCGAGGGCGGCATGCCGGTAGGCATGCAGTTGCTGGGCAACTACTTCCAGGAAGCGCGCCTGCTCAATGCCGCGCACCGTTTCCAGCAAGCCACCGACTGGCACGCACGCACGCCGGAGGGCTTCTGAGATGAGCGAGACCATGAACACATTTGAAGCACAACAACAGGGCCGCCCAACCGGCCCGCTGGTGCACGGCTATGAAGTCATCATCGGCTTCGAGACCCACGCCCAGTTGTCGACCGCAAGCAAGATTTTCAGCCGCGCGTCCACCGCCTTTGGCGCCGAACCCAACACCCAGGCCTGCGCCGTGGACCTGGCCCTGCCGGGCACGCTGCCGGTCATGAACAAGGGCGCCGTGGAGCGCGCCATCGAGTTCGGCTTGGCGGTCAACTCCCACATCGCCGAGCGCAGCATCTTTGCGCGCAAGAACTACTTCTACCCCGACCTGCCCAAGGGCTACCAGATCAGCCAGTTCGAGATTCCCGTGGTGCAGGGCGGCGTGGTCGAGTTCTTCCTGGGTGAAGAGAAGAAATCAGTGCGCCTGGTGCGTGCCCACCTGGAAGAAGACGCCGGCAAGTCGCTGCACGAAGACTTCATTGGCCAGACCGGCATCGACCTGAACCGCGCCGGCACGCCGCTGCTGGAGATCGTCACCGAGCCCGACATGCGCTCCAGTGCCGAGGCCGTGGCCTATGCCAAGGAGCTGCACAAGATCGTGACCTGGATCGGCATCTGCGACGGCAACATGCAGGAAGGGTCGTTCCGCTGCGACGCCAACGTGTCGGTGCGCAAGCCGGGCCAGCCACTGGGTACGCGGCGCGAGATCAAGAACCTGAACAGCTTCAAGTTCATGCAGCAGGCCATCGACTATGAAGTGCGCTGGCAGATTGAGCAGATCGAGGACGGCCACGCCATCGAGCAGGCCACGGTGCTGTTCAACCCCGACACCGGCGAGACCCGCGCCATGCGGACCAAGGAAGACGCCGCTGACTACCGCTACTTCCCCGACCCGGATCTGCCGCCGCTATGCATTTCGGAGCAATGGATCCAGCAAGTACGTGGGCTAATGGCCGAATTGCCGCGTGTGATGGCAGAGCGCTTTGTGCGTGACTATGGTTTGTCCGAATACGACGCAACGCAGCTTACGCAGAGTTTGGCGATGGCCTCGTACTTCGAAAATGCCGTGAAGATGGCAGGCAAAAAGAGCGATGAGCGCCAACTTGCAAAGTTGGTCGCCAATTGGATGCTCGGCGAGCTAAGTGCCCAGCTAAATGCACGTGAGCTAACCATTTCGCAGTCACCACTTGGTCCAGAGCAGTTAGCAGCGCACGTTCAATTTGTGTTTTTGCAAAAGGTGGCGAACCCGAAAGCATTGTTCAAAGCCATTCTTGAAGATCAAGCAGGACCGTTTAGCACTTTTCAAGAAGTCGTCGCTCGTTTTGAGCAGCTGATTCGCGAAAAAGACTTAGCGCCCATGAACGACACCGGCGCCCTGGAAGTCATCGTCGACGAGGTCATCGCCGCCAACGCCAAGAACGTGGCTGAATTCAAGGCCGGCAACGAGAAGGCGCTCAACGCCCTGGTCGGCCAGATCATGAAGGGCAGCAAGGGCAAGGCCAACCCGCAGCAAGTCAACGACCTGCTACGCAGCAAGCTGGGCTAGCAGCTGGGCTAGCGCCCCGACGGGGCTCCGTTCAACGCCCAGAGCTGGCGCAAACGCACCAGCTCGTCGTCAAAACGGGCATTCACGCGCTTGATTTCACCGTCCTGCTCACCCATGAACCGGCGTTGGACGGCCTGGCTCTGGATGTTGTCTTCCAGCTGGCGGCGCAGGTACGATGGCGCTTTCGATGGGTCTTTCTTGTAGAACTCCATCTCGGCGTCAATCGCGACGCGCTGCTTGTTCAGCTCGTCCAACCGGTTCTTGGCGGCCTGAACGACCACGCCAATCTGCGCCAACGCCTCCTGTCGCTCTTGGTCGTGCACACCCTTGTTGGGGTAGCGCGTCAGCAGGGCGCGGTCGCGGCGCTTTTCATCGGCGGTGCGGCTGCGTTCTTCAATCTCGCGTTTTTCCTTCAACTCCAGATCCGCACGCTCCTGTGCAGTCAGATTGGGCCCGACCTTGGCCTTGACCGTTCCACTCGGGTTTAGGATTTTTTGCTCGCGGTCGGTGCATTCGGGAATGGGCCGGTCCGCCGTCAGCTTGCGCCCTTTGGCGTCGATACAGGTGTACACGCCGGGCGTCACCAAGGGCCCCGACTGCGGTTGCCCCCAGCCCGTTCCATACACGCCGGTGAGCGCTACAAAAACCCCCACCAACCGCCACTTGTTCATTGCCATGTTCACCCTTCGTCGACGCCATATCGCGCACGGTAGGCCTGCACCTTTTGGTGCTCCTGGTCCATTCCCGCGCCGCTGCGCCCGGACAGATACTGCATCAAATCCCCCAGCTTCGCAATCGAACATACCTGTAGCCCCAACTGACGCTGCACAAACTGTACCGCGCTGTAGGGGACATCCTGACCGTTTTCCACGGCTTTTTCCTGGCGGTCCAGCGCAATCAGTACTGCGTGGGGCTTGGCGCCTGCCGCCTCAATGATGGCAATGGACTCCCGCGTGGCGGTACCGGCCGACATCACGTCGTCGACGATGAGCACGCGGCCCTTCAGCGGTGCGCCGACCAGGGTACCGCCTTCGCCATGGTCCTTGGCCTCCTTGCGGTTGTAGGCAAACGGCACATTGCGCCCGCGCCGGGACAGCTCCACGGCCAGCGCAGCGCCCAACGGAATGCCTTTGTACGCCGGACCAAAGACCATGTCGAACTCGATGCCACTGGCCAATAGCCGCTGGGCATAGAATTCAGCCAAACGCCCCAGCTTGGCCCCATCGTCAAACAGGCCCGCGTTGAAAAAGTACGGGCTCATGCGACCTGCCTTGGTTTTGAATTCACCAAACCGCAGCACCCCGCACTCCACTGCAAACTGCACAAACTCCTGGGCCAACGGGTCGAGATTCGACATGAAAAATTCCTTGTTTAAGTTAACCAGCCTCAACCTCAACGGCATTCGCTCGGCCACCAGCAAGGGGCTGGAAGCCTGGATTGCGCAGGCACAGCCTGATTGTATTTGCGTGCAGGAAGTCAAGGCGCAGGCGGCTGACGTGGCCGACAAGTTCGAAACCCTGGCGGGGCTCAAGGGTCACTTCCACTTTGCCGAGAAAAAGGGTTACTCGGGCGTGGCCGCCTACACCCGGCTAGAGCCCAGCGACGTCGTCATCGGCTTTGACGGCGGCGAGTTTGACGGCGAGGGGCGCTATGTGGAACTGCGCTTTGACACGCCGACGCGCAAACACTCCATCATCAGCGCCTACTTTCCCAGCGGCTCCGCGGGGGAGCACCGCCAGGAGGCCAAGTTCCGGTTTCTGAATGCCATGTACCCGCACCTGCAGTCACTCAAGTCGCAACGCGATTTCATCCTCTGTGGCGACATCAACATCGCCCACAGGGAAGCCGACCTGAAGAACTGGCGCAGCAACCAGAAGAACAGCGGCTTCACGCCCGAAGAGCGGGCCT
>ERZ724520.176-NODE-176-length-34216-cov-8.167589_pt1 | contig 34216 bp, 35 predicted proteins | sample MGYA00376053_ERZ724520 | MGnify/ENA primary metagenome ERZ724520 (study PRJEB28724, sample SAMN07190886) | activated sludge metagenome | isolation source: activated sludge of sewage treatment plant in Hong Hong | place: USA: Christiansburg, Virginia | collected...
CAGGCGTCGAACTGGCTGCTGCGCATGCCCCACCAGCGGTGCATTTCGCAGCCCAGCGGAATGTCGGCCATGCCAAAGGCATCGCCGCCCATATAGGCATGGTCTGCCAGATGGGCGTCGAGCAGGGCCAGCAGGGGCTCGGTCTCGCTCACCGAGGCCTGAACCAGTGCCGGTTGGCGGGCCTCGGGCGCGGTGCGTACCAGTTGGAGAAAGGCCGGTCCACCGGCGCGGTTGAACGTGGTCTGCTGCCAGTCCATCCAGCGCTCGGCGTCAAAGCGCGGCTGCAGGTCTGCGGGGTACAGGCCCAGGTCCACGCCATAGCGGGCGCACAGGTAGCGCACGATGACGTTCGATTCCCACAGCACAAAGTCGCCGTCTTCCATCATGGGAACCAGGGCGTTGGGATTCTTGTCCAGATACTCGGGAGTTTTGGTAATGCCAAAGCTTGCACCGGCGTCGGTGCGCTGGAAGGCCATATCCAGCTCCTGCGCGGCCCACACGACCTTGCGCACATTGAGCGAGCTGATGCGGCCCCACAGGTGGACGGTGTGCGCCATGGTCAGACCTTGCGCTGCTCGGCAATGGCTGCGGCCAGTGCTGCCACGCCCTTGCGGATCTCATCGCCATCGGGCGTCACAAACGACAGGCGCATGGTGCGCGGGTCGGCGTGGTCGTTGTAGAAGGCCGCACCGGGCACAAAGGCGACGCCCTTGTCGACGGCCCTGGGCAGCAGGTCCTGCGCGTTCATGCCCTCGGGCAGGCGGGCCCACAGGAACATGCCGCCATCGGGCGAGTTCCAGGTCACGTCGCTGGGCATGTCTTTCTTCAGCGCGGCCAGCATGGCGTCGCGCTGGGACTTGTATAGCGCACGGATGGTGGGGATGTGGCGGTCCAGAAAGCCGCCCTGCATCACTTCGGTGATCATGCGCTGGTTGAAGCCGGGGCTGTGCAGGTCGGCGGCCTGCTTGGCCTGCAGCAGCTTGGGGTACATGGCCTTGGGTGCCACGACAAAGCCCAGGCGCAGGCCCGGGGCCAGCACCTTGGAGAACGATCCCAGGTAGATGCTGCCCTCGGGGTTGCGCGCCGTCAGCGGCGCCGGTGGTGGTGTGTCAAACCACAGGTCGCCATAGGGGTTGTCCTCGACCAGCGGCAGGCCCAACTCTGCGGCCTTGGCCACCAGCGCAGCGCGACGCGCCTCGGTCATGGTGCGGCCGGTAGGGTTCTGGAAATTGGGCAGCACGTACAGGAAGCGGGCCTTGCTGGCACCGCTGCCAACTTTGGAGGCCAGGTCGGCAATGTCCACGCCCTCGTCATCGCTGGCCACGCTGATGATCTCGGGTTCCATCGGTGTGAAGGCCTGCAACGCACCCAGGTAGGTGGGGGTCTCGACCAGAACGCGGCTGTCGGCGTCGATCAGGATCTTGGCGACCAGGTCCAGGCCCTGTTGCGAGCCGGTGGTGATCAGCACCTGGGCCGGGTCCACGTCCCATGGCAGGCGCGCGGCCACCATTTCGCGCAGCGGGGCAAAGCCTTCGCTGGACGCGTATTGCAGCGCGGCCTGTGCGTCCTTGCCCAGCACCTGGGCGCAGGCGGCGGTGAATTCGGCGACCGGAAAGGTCTTGCTGGAGGGCAGGCCACCGGCGAAGCTGATGATGCCGGGCTTCTCGGTGACCTTGAGGATTTCGCGGATCACCGACGGGTTCATGCGCGCGGCGCGGCGGGCCATGGTCCAGGGGGTGGTGATGGGGAGGTCGTTGGGTTTCATCGGGCTAGTCCTCTTTGCTTTGTGGTTGTTGATATGTTGGGCCGGGGGGTCAGGTTGAAGTCAATGCTCGCATAGATTGTTGGGGGCAAGAGATCGTGGTATGCCGGTGTCCTCATGGTGCGGGTACGCACAAATCGGACACCGGCACACCCCAATCCCTTGCTGCGGTGGTGTATGCGCTTGCAGCGGCGGCAAAAACACCATCGTACTCGCCGGGGTGGGTAAGGCAAGGGCCCGATTTGTGCGTACCCGCACCATGAGGGCCATTGCTTTACCCACCCCGGCAGGCGCAAGGTCTGCAAGCGAAAGGTGTAAATCCTGACGTGACACGCAAGAAGAGGGCAAAGGTGTTGTGTACATCGCAGCGCTTCTACCAAACCGGCATCTTCTTGCCCACAAACACCGTGGCAATCACCGCGACACCAAAGCCCACCGTCACCGCATCGAGCTGTTCGCCCAGCAGTGGCACGGCGAACAGCATGCTCAGGAACGGTTGCACCAATTGCACCTGGCTGATGCGTACCGTGCCGCCCAGCGCCAGCCCCCGGTACCAGGCGAAAAAACCCAGCCACATGGAAAACACCGCCAGGTAGCCAAAGCCCCACCACGCGCTGGCTTTCAGAGGTGCACTGGGCCAGGTGAAGGTTGCCAGCGGCAACGTGAAGGGCAGGGCGATCACCAGGGCCCAGCAGATCACATGCTCGGCTCGCATATGGTGGGACAGGCGCGCGCCATAGCCGTAGCCCACGGCGGCGCACAGCATGGCGGCGACCAGCAGCAGGTCGGCGCCGTGCATGGAGACGCCCGCCGTCGCGGCAGATGCCGGGCCGGCGTGCAGCACCGCGAAGGTTGCCACCAGGGCGCTGCCCAGTGCGGCGCACAGCCAAAAGCCGGTGGAGGGCCGCTGGCGGTGCAGCAGGGCGCCCACCGCAGCGGTGGCCAGCGGCAGCACGCCCACAATCACGCTGGCGTGCATGGCCTGCACATAGCGCATTGCAACGGAAGTCAGCAGCGGAAATCCAAACACCACGCCACCAGCCGTGATGGCCAACGGGCGCCAGTCCGCGCGGCCGGGCAGGCGCGCGCGGGTGGCCAGCAGGAAGACCGCCGACAGCGCGGCGGCCACGACCGCACGGCCCATGGCGATGAAGACGCCCGACATTTGCGGTGCCGCTGGCGTGCCCACTGCCAGGCGCGTCATGGGCAGGGTCACCGAAAAAATGACGATGCCCAGCAGGCCCAGCCACAGGCCCTGGTTGATTTGGCGCGGAGTATGGTTCACAGGGCCAGCATCCACAAGGCGGTGACCAACAGCACCAGTGCCATGGCGCGGTTGAACAGACGCAGCCTGTCGCCCGTGCCCTCAGGCCCGCGCAGCCAGTCGCGCAGCAGCGAGCCCATGGTGGCATACAGCAGGTTGCTGGCAAAGGCGAAGGCCAGCATGGTGGGCACGACGATGGCCAGGCGCTGCACCGATTCGCCACGTCCGGCGATCCAGCCGCTGACAATGGCCAGCGCCAGCATCCAGGCCTTGATGTTGACAAACTGCAGCGCCACGCCTTGCCAGAAGCCCACCGTCAGGGCCGCCGCATTGGCCTCGCTGAGCTGCCGGGACTGGCTGAGTTTCCAGGCTAGCCACAGCAGGTAGGCCACGCCCCCGAGTTTCACCGCCCAGTTGAGCAGCGGCAGCGCCAGCACCAGGGCGCCCAGGCCCCAAGCGCAGACCAGCAGCAGGGCGCTCCAGCCCAGCGGCACGGCACAGACAAACGGCATCGCCCGACGCAGGCCGCCATTGGCTGCCAGCGCCGTGGACAGGGTGGTGTTGGGCCCCGGCGTGAAACTCATCGCCGTGGCCAGCACCAGTAAAGCCGTAAATTCTTGCCAAGTCATGCAACAGACTTTATAGTTGAAATCAACACACGACCAGTACAGTTATCCGGTCATTGGTTGAAACTGTATGGTTGCTTGGGACAGCACAGAAGACACCCCATAAGGCCCGCCATGTTGATGAAGACCGCCTCGCAATCGCTCACCGAGCAGTTGTGCACCCGTTTTGCCGAGCGCATCCGCACCCGCTTGCTGGCGCCAGGGGCGCGTCTGCCGTCGGTGCGCCAGTGCGCCCAGCAGCAGGGGGTGAGTCCGTCGACGGTAGTTGCGGCCTACGACCAGCTGTTGGCCCAGGGCCTGGTCGAGGCCCGCAAGAACCGTGGTTTCTATGTGCGGGAACTGGCTGTAGCCCTCGACAGTGCTACGCATGCAGCTACTAGTTTGATAGCGGTATCGGTTCCCCGGGGTGGTTTCCAGGCGCAGCACGTGCCGGTCAATGCGACTGCGTTGATCCGCGGCATGTTCCACGGCAGTTCGGACCAACCGCAGCCGGGCATGGGGGTTTTTCCGCCCGACTGGCTGGACACCACCTTCATGCCCGCGGCGGTGCGCAAGGTCAGCAGCAACCGTGCGCTGCGCGCGTTTTCGCTGCAGTACGGCGAGCCGGCGGGGGACAGCGGCTTGCGCCAGTCCCTGTCGCAGAAGCTGGTGGCGCACAACGTGCACGCCGCGCCCGCACAGATCGTCACCACGGTGGGCGCCACCCATGCGCTGGACATCGTGAGCCGCACGCTGCTGCGCGCCGGCGACTATGTGATGGTCGAAGAACCCGGCTGGGCCATCGAGTTTGCCCGCCTGGCCGCCTTGGGCATGCGCATCCTGCCCGTGCCGCGGCGCGCCGACGGGCCGGACCTGGAGGTGATGGCGCGCTACTGCGAGTTGCACAGACCCAAGCTGTTTGTCAGTGTCAGTGTGTTCCACAACCCCACCGGTTACTGCCTGACGCCGGGCAGCGCCCACCGCGTGCTGCAGATGGCCAATACCCACCACTTCCACATCGTCGAGGACGACACCTACAGCCACATCGCGCCCGACCACGCCACGCGCCTGTGTGCGCTGGATGGGCTGCAGCGCACCATTTATGTCGGAGGGTTTTCCAAGATCCTGGCCCCCGGCTGGCGGGTTGGTTTCCTGGCGGCACCCACGACACTGGTCGAGGCCTTTGTCGACACCAAGCTGCTGGCCACACTGACCACGCCCGCCCTGCTGGAAAAGGCGCTGGCCTGGTGTATAGACCAGGGTCAGCTGCGCCGCCACGCCGAGCGCATCCGCACCCGCCTGGACCAGGCCCGCGCGCGCAGCGTCAAGCTGGCGCTGGCGCATGGCTGCAGCTTTGCGTCGCCCCCTGCGGGACTGTTTGGCTGGGTCGAAACCGGGGTGGACACTGACGCGCTGTCGCAGCGCATGCTCGACGAGGGCTATCTGCTGGCGCCCGGCGCCCTGTTCCATGCCGAACGCCAGCCCAGCACGCTGATGCGCATCAACTTCGCGACCACGCAGGATGCGCAGTTCTGGGACACGTTTGAGCGGCTGCGGGCGGAGCAGTAACAGTGAATGTCGGTGTCTGTTACAAATTTTCTCGCTACAAAACGCGAAAAAGTTCACGTTTTCAGTCGATTGCGGGTTTCGCCGGTCACACAAAACGAAAATAGGTGCGGTATTCTGGCCGCCGTCTTGGCGTTGTCGACAATCGCATCTTTATGATTCCTCGCAGTAGGAAGTTGCATTGCCAAGCCAAGGCATTTTTAGCTTAGGGGAAGTCAATGTCCAACTGGATTGCCGTTCGCACCAAAACTGGTGTCAGCAGAACCGTCACTGTCGTGGAATACCCGGTGAGTGTGCGAAACCTGGTGCTTGCCATACAAGCTCTGCTCGAGGAAAACACAAAAAACGCCGGCGTTCCCGGCTTCATGTCACGATTGACCATCCGTGAGATTGTCGTTGCCGATGAAGGCTTCGATGCGGAATCATTCAGTGCATCGCCCGCGAGTATTTTGGCCGCGCCCGAAGCGTTCGAGCTGGCGTTTCACGACTGACCGTTCGCCGCAGGTCTATACGGAAGCCAGCGTTCGCAACAGTGCCCGGTTGACTTCATCGGCGGGCATCTTGTGGGCCTTGCAGACGTCGCGGATCATGCGGGTGTTGCCTGACTCCAGCGCGGCCGCCACCTCCAGCCACGGTGCATAGGGACCGGTCTGACCGACCACGGCCGACGCGATGCGCCCAGGCATGGGCAGGCGGTGGATGGCCATACCCAGCGGTTCACCCAGCAACAGGTCCAGTTGTGAAAAAATGCCGCACAGAAAGACTTCGCGGCGCAAGTCGTCTTCGACGCCCGCATCGGCCAGCCGCTCCATGATGCGCGCGCGCAGCACCATGGCAAAGCGGATGGGATCGAGGTTGGGGTCACTGCTGGCGTGGGGAATCTGCTCCATCAGCCAGCTGCGCAACCTGGTGTAGCCCATCACCATCAGCCCCTGGCGTACGCTGGTCACCTCACTGCGCGCACCCAGGTGGGCAGAGTTGGCGTAACGCAGGAAGCGGTAGGTCAGCAGCGGCTCATCGCCCATGCGGTGTTCCAGGGATTCGAGCGACTCGTCCATCTCAATGGCTTTGACCAGCGCCCGCAACAGCCGTTGCGAGGGTTGGATTTGTCGAAACCGGTAGGCATGCAGAATTTCCTCCGCAGGCCACCCGGCAACACCCCAGACGCTCTGGCGGTCCAGTGCATGCTCCAGCAGCGCCTGGCTGGCCAGACCTTCGTACAGGCTGCCCGCCACGATGGGACTGTGCCCGGGTTGCGCAGCGCCGGCGCCGCCGTCCTGGTGCTGGCGCAGCGACACGCGCAAGGCCGCCAGGGCTTCGAGCGGGCTCAGCCCGCGCAGGGTCTTGTGGAACAGATCCGCAACAGCGGCATCGGGAGCCTGTCCGGGCTCACCGTGCCAGACCAGCGGCAGTCCGCGTGCACGGGCCTTGCGCACGCGCCCGGCCAGCAGCGCGTCGGTGAGCCACTGGTCCTGGATCTCCAGCCAGACGCCCTGCGTTGGCGTGTGGTCCAGCAGACCGCTCAGCAACGTGGGCGAGAGAACGTGCAGCAACAGCGTGGGTGCCGATTCGGGCCACAACTCGGTGATGGCAGCCACCAGGTGTTGGGCGTCGACGGCACTGTGGCTGTCGGCCTCCACGAACAGGCGTACGCCACTGCAGCGCCGTTTCTGGTTCCAGATCAGCTCATAGCCGAGGGTGACGCTGCCAAGAACAGAATGGGCCATGGCTAGCCGTGGGGGGTCATGTTTTTAGCTGATGTAGTTGAACAGGGACAGCTTCTGAACCTGCGCATAGGACTGCAGGGCCGCCTGGTAGCCGGTCTGCTGGTTCTGGAAGTCGGATATGCCTTTGATCATGTCCAGGTCTTCGGCGCGCGAGCGGTCGTCTTCGAGCTGGATGCTGCGTTTTCCCTGGTTGTCGGTGATGCGGTCCGCGCGGTTGAGCAAGTCACCGGCCTGGCCGCGCACCGCCGAGATGCGCGACATGCCGATGTCAATGTTGTGCAGGGCCTGGCTGACAGCCTGGGCCGCAGCATTGTTGTTGCTGGCGCTACCGATGTTCTGGATGGCGTCGTCCAGCACGCTGAAGATGCTGGGCTGCGCGTCAATGGTTATGGTGTCGGGCGGGGGCCCCACGGAGGGTGTCCCGGTGATCGAGAAGGACAGGCCGGGGATACCCGTGATGGGAGCCGCTGTGGCGCTGGGGTAGCTGATGGTGACAGGAGCGAATGGCGCCGGGGCCCCCAGGGGTGTTACCGGCGGGGTTTCTGTGATGCTGTAGGTCAGGGTTGTGGTGCCCGGTGTTGTGGTGGTGTCAACGGCCGTGAACGCGATGCTGTAGGTGGGGTAGGGCACGCCGGTTGCGGTGGTTGCAGCGGCTGCGGTTGCGCCCACGGTGGCGGTGTTGGTTACTACGACGTTGTCGGTTGTGAGGGTGCGGGTGGTTGGAATGGTGCTGACGGATGCGTTGAAAACGGCGTCGCGTGCCGGCTGGTGCATGAAGGCGCTGTCGCCATCCAGCGTGAAGGGAATCGCCACTTCGGAGCTGGCCGTTTGACCGGGAAGTCCTTTGAATGTGTAGTCGGGTGCCGTGGCCTGGGGGCCCACAAAGGGCGTCAGTGCACTGGCCAGGGCGCCAAACAGGGGTTGGCCGTTGGTGTCCTTGCGGTTGGCTAGCGCAAACACCTGGTCGCGCAGCCCTTTGAGCTGCCCGGCAATGATGCTGCGTTCTGCCGAGGTGTGGACGCCGCTGCCTGCGTTCACCACCAGTTCGCGGATGTTCTGAAGCGCGTCGTTGACGTCGCCCAGCGTGCTTTCCGCCTGGGTGATGGAATTCTTTTGGGCGTCTAGTGCGCGCTGGTCGGCCTGTATGCGGTTGATGCGGGTCAGTGCCCGCTCGGCCTGGGCGGCGGCGGTCGGGTCGTCGCTGGCGGTGTTGACACGTTTTCCGGAGGTCAGGTGCTCCTGAAGATTGCTCAGCGCCGTCTGACGCGTCATGAGGTTGTTGCGGGCGTTGTCGTAGGTGTTGGCACTGCCCAGGCGTGCAAATGAGGGTGTGGACATGTGTTTTCTCCAGCCAGTGCCGAGCTATCGGCTCATTCCCTGCATCAGGGTGTCAAAAATGTTTTGTGCAATCTGGATCATTTTCGCGGAGGCCTGGTAGGCCTGTTGAAATTGCAGCAGCTTGGCCGCTTCTTCGTCCAGATTGACGCCTGAAATGCCAGTGCGGTCCTTCTCCAGATTGGAGGCCATGGTGGTGGATATATCTGCCGCGTAATTGGCGCTTTGTCCGCGAATACCGATTTGTGCGATGAGTCCCGCATACCCGTCGGTAAGCGCGGCACCGTCAAACAAGGCTTTGTCGCGCAGGTTCATCATGGCGCTGGCGTTGCCGGCGTTGAGCTTGAGATCGATGGTCCCCGCGGCATCCAGCACCACACTGTTGCTGACGGTGTACTGGTCGCCGGCCTTGGGCGAACCCTGGAGGACCAGTGACCATTGGGACAGTGGTGTGGTTGCCGGAAGGGTGCCCTCAATTGGCACACCGGGTGTGTAGGCGAAGGTGGTGGTGTTGGGAACGGGCAGTTCGTCACTGCGGGTGTAGCTGTTGCTGCCGGTGAAGGTCAGGGTCACGGGCGTGATCGACGGCGGGTTGCTGCGTGCGATCAGCGATGCCTGCTGCAGGCTCCCGGTGTTGGCGCTACCCATCTGGCCCACCACGGGGCTGGCCACGGCCAGGGCGCGCGGCGTGGAAAACTCCCGCTGAATGCCGGCGGCCGAGGTGCTGAAGGGCTTGAGCAAAAAGCGATCCCCCGCCGCCGCCACGCCAGCACCCTTGGTAATGTTGATCCCGTCAATGGTCACCGGGTTGGTGACGGAAAAATCGAAGGCGGTCACCACGCCATCCGAGCGCCGGGTAATCGAACCTGCGGTGGCCGAGCTGAAGTTGACTTCGTAGTCTGAAGCGGCAAATTGGCTGGTGTCACTGATCGACAGGGCCAGGGTAGTCGCGCCGGTGTTCAGGGTTGCAGGCGAAGTCGGGATCAGAACATTCTGGCCGCTAAAACTTGTCGGGCTGAAGATGTTGCCGCCCACGTTGCCATCCAGGTCCAGTCCCAATGCATGCTGGGTATTCATTTCGGTGCTGATGGCCATCGTCAGCCGCCCCAGCAGGTTGCGCCCTTCGACGAGGTCAGTGTTCTGGAACCGCAGCAGACCCGAGACTTCTCCGCCGCCCAGGGTCTTCTCGTCCATCATGATCTGGATGCCGTTGCGGTTGATTGCGAGCTTGTTGGCAGTCAATCCGCCAAAGTCTTTGACCAGCGAAACCGGTGACGCGGTTGTTCCCAATACGATGGGTTGGCTGCCGCCAATGAAGATGCCCACCGTTCCGTCATCCGCGGCCACGGAAGTCGTCTGGACATATTGGTTGAGTTCGCGCACCAGTTGATCCCGGCGGTCCAGCAGATCATTGGGCGACTGGCCACTGCCCGTGGCACGGGCGATCTCTGCGTTGACGCCAGCTATGTTTTTTGCCAGGCTGTTGATGTTCTCCACCTTTTGGCTCAGTTCCTGTGAGACACCCGACTGCAGATCTTCCAATTGCTGTGATGCAGAGCGCATCCTTGCCGCCGTCTCATCGACCCGGGTCAGGACGACGGTGCGAGCCGTCAGGTCGGTGGGTGCGCTGGCGACGTCCGAAAATGCGTTGAGCATATCGTTGACGGCCGCTCCCAGCCCGCCTGCTCCGCCAGAGAAGAGCCCTTCGAGCTGTTTGAGCTTGTCGGCCCGAGCAACATCTGCAGACTGTGTTGAAGTGGCCAGCGTGGATTGGCGTGTAAGGAATGCGCTGAAGTTGCGCTGGATGGTCTGCACATCCACACCCTTGCCGATGTAGCCGCCTCCTGTGTACTGGCCTTCAACCGTTTGCAGCACCACGGTCTGGCGTGAATAGCCTGGCGTGTTGACGTTGGCAATGTTGTTGCCTGCAGTTTGCAACGCCACCTGATTGGCCTGCAACGCCCGTGTTCCAATGCTGAGTATGCTCATGATGGTTTCGCGTTACGCCTGTGAGCGTTGAATGGCCAGCGTGGCATTGATGGCCCGGCTGAGCTTGGCGGCGTACTGCGGATCGGTCGCGTACCCCGCCTTTTGCAAGCCGCTGGCAAAGGCCTGTACCGAACCTGTTTGTTCACGCGCCTTGGCATAGCGCGGACTCTCGGAGATCAGACGCGCGTAGTCTTTGAAGGAGTCGGCGTAGGAGTCGTAGGCACGAAAGCGCGCTACCCGCTTCTGGGGTGCTCCATCGATGTATTCGGTGGTTGTCACTTCCGCCACTTTTCCGGTCCAGTTTGCACCCGCCTTGATGCCAAAGAGGTTGTTGGATGGCGCACCGCCTTTTTGCCGGATTTCGTGCTTTCCCCAGCCTGTCTCATGGCCCGCTTGCCCAAGCATGAAGCTGGCCGGGACACCCGTGGTCTTTTCAACTTCAGCGGCTACCTGGGAGTGTTGCTGTACAAATTGAGTCTGGTGCACGGTCGGGGCCCGGCTGGTTTTGCTGACGGAAGCGCCGACGTTGAGCGATGAGGTCCGCCGGCTGGCTGCCGCCGGATCTGTAAATTTGCTCTCGGGCGCCACGGTGGAAGGCGCGGGTGTGGCGCCGGTTTGTTGTGTGCCCATCTGGCGTGTGAGTTGCAATACGATCTGCTCGGTCAGGCCGCCAGGTTGCCCCGACATGTTGACTGCCAGTTGCTGGTCCAGCAGATCGGTGCCCAAGTCACCGCCAGGGCTGTCGAGCATGCCCGATTTCATGGTCGCCTCGCGCATGCTTTTCAGCAACTCGCGCATGAAGAGGGACTCAAACTGCTTTGCCGTCTCCCGGATGGCCGCCGGAGTGGCTTTTCCGGCATCCAGCTTCAGTGCGCCCAGGGACTTGGCGTCTGCCGCCAGTGCCTGGGAGTTGGAGACGGAACTGTAGGTCATGTCAAATCACCTCCAGCTCCGCGTTCAAGGCGCCGGCCGATTTGATGGCTTGCAGGATGGCGAGCAGGTCCTGGGGTGTTGCACCCAGCGTGTTGAGTGCCTTGACGACATCCGCCAGCTGTGCCGCTTCGGACAACTGAATGAGCTTGCCTGGTTCTTGTTTGATTTCGATGTTGGCTTTTTCAGTGACCACGGTCTGGCCTTGAGACAGGGCATTGGGCTGGCTGACAACGGGGGTGGATGAGATGTTGATGGAAAGGTTTCCGTGCGCAATGGCGCATGCGCCCAGGGTGACCGCCTGGTTCAGGACGATGGACCCCGTGCGTGCGTTGATGATGACCTTGGCTGCGGCAATCGAGCTCGAGATCGGGAGTTCTTCCAGCTCGGCCAGGAAATTCACCCGATCGTTGGCGTTGGTCGGTGCGGCGACCTGGATGGTTCGTCCATCGAGCGCCTGCGCCACGCCTGCCCCAAACTGGGTGTTGATGGCCTGCGCAACCTTGCGTGCGACCTGGAAGTCTGAAGCGGAAAGGCTGAGTTTGATGTGGTTGCCATCCTGCAGCGGGGTGGGGACCACGCGCTCGACCTGGGCACCGTCCGGAATCCGGCCCGCACTCAGATGGTTGACTTGCACCTTGCTGCCACCCGCAGAGGCCCCGGCCCCCGCAACGATGAGGTTGCCCTGTGCCAGGGCGTAAATTTCCCCGTCAGCGCCTTTGAGCGGCGTAGCAATCAGGGTACCACCCTTGAGAGATTTGGCATTGCCGACCGAGGATACATTGACATCTACCAACTGCCCCGGGCGGGCAAAAGCAGGCAGCTGCGCGGTCACCAGAACAGCGGCCACATTTTTCATCTGGAGTTGGGCGAGAGAGGTGGCCGTCAGGGTGACCCCCATCTGCTGCAGGTAGTTGCTCAGGCCTTGGGTGGTGTAGGGCATTTGGGTGGTTTGGTCCCCCGTGCCATCCAGGCCCACAATCAGACCAAAACCAGTCAACTGGTTGGTGCGCACACCCTCCACGGCGGCAACTTCCTTGATGCGCATGGCGCTTGCAGAGGTGCCCGCGATCAGGCACATGGCCAGACACAGGTGGCCCAGCAGCCGAAGGCTGGCGGATTTTGCCGATGTGGTCCAGGTAGTCATGTGCAGAGTTGGTTGGCGGGTTGATCCGGGTGGATCTGTTACCCCTCGGCACTATTCTGGATAACTTTAGAACGGTTGAAAGCTTAAAAAGAACCGGGAAATCCAGCCAACTGTCTGCGCTTCACCCTGCGCACCCCGTCCGCGCGACTCAACCCGCACGTTTGCGACCTGGGTGGAACTTACGATGCTGCCGGGCTGTACCAGACGGGGATCGACCGTGCCCGAGAAGCGCAGCACGTCCACATTCTGGTTGACGCCGATCTGTTTTTCACCGGCTACGACCAGATGTCCGTTGGGCATGACCTCGATGACGGTGGCCGTGATGGAGCCGGAGAAGGTGTTGGCGCTCTCGGTGCCGCCCTTGCCGGAAAAGGCGTTGTTTGTGCTCGCGCCAATACCCAGCTTGCCCAGGCCTTCCAGGCTGTTGAACGGCAGCGCGGTCACGTTGGAATCGATGGAGCTGTTGCGGTTGACCGTTGAGGTCGATTTCTGGCTGGCGGTCACGTTTTCAACAATCTGAATGGTGACCGTGTCCCCGATGGCCCGCGCGCGCCGGTCTTCAAATGCGGGGCGGTAGCCAACGGACTGGAACAGGCTTCCAGTGGCTGGCCGGGCGGCCGCGGGAGTGGCGATGGGGGTCTGGCTGACCCGGGGCTCGGCGAAATCGACGACCACCTTTTGTGGCAGTTGCTGGCAGGCCGTCAACGCCAGTATGGCCAACAGCGAGGCGGCAAAACGACCTTTAGCCCTCGGGCCAATTGAATTAATTGCTATATTTTTCATAGCAATCCTCACAACTGGCCGAGTTTCTGCAGCATCTGGTCGGATGTCTGGATGGCCTTGGAATTCATTTCGTAGGCGCGCTGGGTCTGGATCATGGTCACCAGTTCCTGCACCACATTGACGTTGGAGGTTTCCACAAAGCCTTGCATTAGAGAGCCCAAACCGTTGGTCCCCGCGGCACCGGCGTTTGGTTGCCCTGATGCGGCGCTTTCGGTATAAATGTTTTGACCTTTGGGTTCCAACCCGGATGGATTGACAAAGCTTGCCAGCGTGATGGTTCCAATGGACTGCGGTGCAGTTGTTCCGGGTATGGATGCAGAAACGGAACCATCCGCTGCAACGGAAACACCGGTTGCATTGCTAGGAACGGTGATGCCACCAGAAACCGGAAGTCCACTCGCCGTGACCAGTCGTCCTTGGTTGTCGATTTGAAATGCTCCGTCACGTGTGTAGCCGAGGGTGCCATCCGGCAGGGTAAGCTGAAAGAACCCGTTGCCTTGTACGGCTATATCCAGGTTATTACCGGTTTGTTGCAGGTTGCCCTGGGCAAAGTTGCGGCTGGTAGCCACGGTCCGCACGCCCAATCCCACCTGCAGACCACTGGGCAGTGTTGATTGCTCAGAGGTGTTCGATCCGACCTGGCGCAAGTTCTGGTACATCAGGTCCTCAAAGACCGCGTGCGATTTCTTGAATCCGTTGGTGGAAACGTTGGCCAGGTTGTTGGATATGACGTCCAGCTGCATCTGCTGGGCTTCCATCCCGGTCTTGGAGATCCACAGTGAGTTGATCATGATCGTATTTCCTATTCAAATGGCAAACGCAAAGCTATTCATTACCCTTGCAGGCCCAGTAGTTGACCCGCGGAGCGGTCATTGGATTCAGCGGTTTGAAGAAGACGCATTTGCGTCTCGAACTGGCGAGCGGCCTGGATGATGCCGACCATGGATTCAATGGAGTTGACGTTGGAACTTTCGAGTGCTCCCACCTGAACGCGTGCTGTCTCGTCGTTAGGCATCGGGTCGCCCGATGTGGTTCGAAACAGGCCGTCGTCACCCCGCTTAATGGGATCGTCCGCAGTTGGCGTGCCCAATTTCAGGCGACCAATGATGTTGCCGGGTTGGCCGCTGATCTTCGCGCTGATGTTGCCATCGTGGCCAATGGCGACTTCTGCATTGGGTGGCACCGTTATGGGGGCACCGCCGCTGGACAGAATGGGTAGGCCCTGGCTATTCACCAAGGTTCCGTCCGCCGAAATTTCAAAATGGCCATGGCGGGTGTAGGCCTCGGTGCCGTCCAGCCCTTGGATCGCAAACCAGGCATTTCCGGTAGTCATGGCGTCCAGATTGCGGTCGGTGCGTTGGGCCGAACCCGGGGTGTTGAGGTAGCCGGAGGACGCCTCGATGGCGAACACCCGGGTGCTCGCGCCTTCCCCTTGCAGGGGTACCGCGCGGTAGGTTGACATTTCCGCCCGAAAACCGTTGGTGGAGGCGTTTGCCAAATTGTTGGACAGGATCGCCTGCCGATTGGCGGCCGCGTTGGCCCCCGTCATGGCTGTGTAGATGAGGCGGTCCATGGCGGCTTATCGCAAATTGACCAGGGTCGACATGATCTGATCCTGGGTTTTGATGGTTTGCGCATTGGCCTGGTAGTTGCGCTGGGCCGTCATCATATTGACCAATTCGGCTGTGAGGTCCACGTTGGAGTCTTCAAGCGCACCGGAGCGCAGGGCGCCAAACTTGCCCTCTCCGGGCACACCCAAGACAGCCTGACCCGATTCAGCGGTCTCGATCCAGTTGTTTCCGCCCACGGGTTGCAAACCCTGAACATTGCGGAAATTCATCAACGCGATCTGGCCAGCAGTTTGGGTCTGTCCATTGGAATAGGTGGCAGTGACCGCCCCGCTTTCTCCAATATTGATCTTGGTCAATTCGCCGGAGGTGTAGCCATCCTGGGTCAGGTTTGAGACAGCAAAATTGGTTCCGAATTGAGTTGCTCCATTCAGCACCAAGTCCAGCGGTCCATCTAAGAACCCGTCTGCATCGTTGGGGTTGTTCGAGGGGATGGTAGTTGGGGATGCAAGGGTAATACCGAATTTCCCAAAATTGACACCCGCTGTCGCAATCGTGGGTGTGGGTGCAATAAGGACTCCGGTGGCGTCGAACGTCATTTGACCCACTGGGGTCGAGGCTGGGACGAGATCCGTAAAAACGTCCCACGTGTTTGCTGTCCCGACAGTTTTTACAAAATAGAGGCTGACAGGCGATGCGACACCCTGCGAGTCATAGACATTGAGGGACGTTCCGTAGGTGGCTCTGGGTGAGACCGGTACCCCCGCCGCCACGGCTTGTGTTGCGTCCAAAGCACGCGCGTCGAGATTGAACTCTGCGGCGACAGCTGTCGTGGCACTGGCCGCAATGGGAGCGCCAGTCGGCAGCTGCAGCGGGCCTAGGGTGCTGCTGGTGCGCAGGCCGTTTTTGTCCGTGGGATAGCCCATAACCTTGCCCCCGGAATTGGTCTTGATGAAGCCGTCTGCGTTGAGCTTGAAGTCTCCTGAGCGGGTGTACGCCAGCGAGCCGTCGGGCATGGTTTCCTGAAAGAAACCGCCACCGTTGATAGCCACATCCAGACTGTTGCCGGTGATTGTGATGTTGCCCTGCGTAAATTGTTGCGCAATGCTGGCAATGCCGACGCCGATCCCCGCCTGTGTGCCGCCGGCACTGCCCAGAGAAGATGCGACGACGTCTGCGAATTCTGCGCGTGAAGACTTCATTCCAGTTGTGTTGGCGTTGGCAATGTTGTTGCCGATCACGTCCAGGTTTCTGCTGGAGGCATTTAAGCCGGAGAGGCCTGTTTGAAAGCTCATGATGGGTTCCTTGGGGTGTGCTGTGTCGATAAAGATCGCTGCTGAACGCGAAAATTACAAGATTGCCTGGATGTCGCCGTAAAAAACTGGGTCGCGGCCTTTGAGCTCAATGCCGTTGCTGCCAATGGACACCACGGTGTCGCGCGCCAAAGCGGTTGTAGCAACAGCTTTTCCTGCGCTGGTGGCTGTCACCTTGACAGTTGGGCTGCCAGTACCGCTGTAGTTGGACGCATCCCATTCAAAAGCATGGCGACCGGCCGTCATTGCACCCAAGTTGAGGGTTTCGATGACCTGACCACCTGGTGACAAGACCTCCACCTTCACGTTGTCGGCTTTGTCGCTCAACTCAACCGACCCCTTGGCTTTGCCTCCGTCGATGGAGAGGGTATTGCTCTTGACGAGCACATCGTGGCCAATCATTGCGGTTCCCTGCAAGGCCTGCATGGCGGAGAACTGTGCCGCCATGGATTTCATGGTTTCATTTAGTTGTTGTATGCCAGAGACCGTGTTGATCTGTGCCATCTGGCTGGTCGTTTGCGCGTTGTCCAGAGGATTCATGGGGTCCTGGTTGTTCAATTGCGCGACAAGCAGTTTCAAGAATCGGTCCTGAGAAGCATTGGCGTCGCTAAGAGCCGTGTCTTTGCTGGTTGCGTTGCCCAGGAAGTTTGAATTGTTGTTTGTGGCGCTGATGGCAGTGGTCATGAAGGGACTCCTCGGGTCTATTGACCCATTTGCAAGGTTTTGAGCAGCAGCGTTTTGGCAGTGTTCATCACCTCTACGTTGTTTTGGTAAGAGCGTGAGGCTGAAATCATGTTGACCATTTCCTCCACTGGGTTCACGTTGGACTGCGTGACATATCCGTCCGCATCCGCAAGGGGGTGGCCCGGGTTGTGCACACGTCGCAAAGGCTCGTTACTCTCCTTGATGGCATTGACGCGAACACCCGATGAGGCATCACTACCCATTGGCACGGTTTCGAAGACCACTTGGCGACTTTTGTAACCCTGACCATCCGGTCCCGCCACGGCATCTGCGTTGGCGAGGTTGCTGGCGACCACGTTGAGGCGTTGCGACTGCGCACTGATGGCGCTGCCGGAAACGTTGAAGATGGAAAACATGGACATGGTGAGACTCCGCCGGTGTTAGGTTCCGTGTTATTGGCCCTGAATGGCGCTCAAGAGTGTTTTGGACTGTCCGTTGATAAAGCGAAGTGTGGCTTCATAGCGGACGGAGTTGTCGACAAAGTTGGCGCGTTCGCGATCCATGTCAACGCTGTTGCCATCCAGCGCAGGTTGTGTCTGCGCGGTGTAGGCCAATGAAGATGTGCCCATGCTCGCCGTCTGGGCCTGCAAGGGGATGTGCCGCGCGTTGCTGGTCCCGCTGGATGAGGCTCGGGGCGCCATGGTTTGGGCACTTGCATCCATTGCCGTGTTCATGGCGTCCTTGAAATTGATGTCGCGACCGGTGTAGCCGGGCGTATCGGCATTGGCGATATTGCTGGCTATGACCCGTTGCCGTTCGGCGCGCAGCACCAAGGCTTTCGCATGAAAGTCTAGCGCGTTGGTCATATTGGCAAGCATGGAATACCTCCGGGTGGTTTTCGAGCCGAATGGCATGGCCAAATGGATCGACGTGCGGCAATTATGGGAAAACCTTTAATCTTTTAGCGATTGAATATCTGGGTGAAAGTTGGTCAATTGAGGGCTTTGCCACATGGGAGACTGCCTATAGTTGGATGGCCTAACGGTCTTGGTGGGGGTATCAGTGCCGTGCCTGCCAACTTGGAAGCTTTTGGAGAATGGTCATGTGTCGCCTTCTTGTTAGTCAGTTATTTGGGTTTGCCCGCTGGCACATGGCTCTGGCGTGTGGCCTGTTCGGTGTTCTGTGCAGTGGAGTCGTTCAGGCGCAGTCGGCCAATGGCCCGGACTTTCAGGCAATGGCACAGGACTGGTTGCGTGATGCAACCCACGCGGTTCAGTCGACTTCGGCGGCGCCCTTGCGCCTGGAAGTGAAGGTGGGGAGTCTGGACGGTCGATTGAAACTGGCGCCGTGTGGCAATGTGGAGCCGTATCTGCCGCCAGGCTCAAGACTGTGGGGGCGGACGCGGGTCGGTCTGCGCTGTGTTGATGGCGTCAGTCGCTGGAACGTGTCCCTGCCTGTGGTTGTGAATGCCTACGGCAATGCCTGGGTCATCAAAGGAAGCATTCCAGCCGGCGCGGTACTAACCGAAGATGATGTAGTCGAGGCAGAAGTGAACTGGGCAGAGGAATCCAGCCCGGTGCTGAGAGATCGCTCTCTGTGGGTCGGTCAAATCGCCACCCGCCAATTGATGACTGGTCAGGCGGTGCGCCAGGGTATGGTCAAGCCGGCGCAGGTCTTCCAAGCGGGTACCCAAGTTCGCGTTGTGGCCCAAGGTGCCGGTTTCCAGGTTTCATCTGGCGCCCAGGCCCTGTCAGCAGGTGTGGTGGGCGAAGTTGCACGGGTTCGCCTGGAAAATGGCAAGATTGCGTCGGGGAAAGTACTGGATGTGCGAACAGTCAAAATTGATCTGTAACGCGCAAATACCGTCAAAGACCAATGCAAATAACGCTTAAGTCTGTCAAGATGTGGTCGATATCATTCGCACAAGGTTACACCTATTGTGATTTTGGAGAACGCTATGAAAATCGGTCCATCCCCAGACAACTCGATCCAAGTCCAATCGGGCAGTGCCGCTGCGTCCCAGAAGACTACACAAGGTGCCAGCGCGAGTGCGGCAGCGACCAAGAACGCATCCCAGAGCACCCGAGCCGCCGGTGTGGCCGTAACGGTTTCGAATTTGGCGCGCGGGCTAGAGAGAACCGGCCGTGCCGAGGTAGCCGACATCAACACCCAAAAAGTTGCGAGCGTTCGCGCGGCTATCGAGCAGGGAACCTACGTAGTCAACCCGGAAGCCATTGCGGACAAGTTGCTGTCCAACGCGCAGGAAATGCTCAACCGCTCAACCAGTTGATGGTGGGCAGGGGCTGCGTCTGCGTTTTTACGAATGTAGAGGAGCCCTGAAATGTCACACGTTTCTTTTGATCATCAACTGGATATGCTCGAAAGTCAGCTGAAGGAACTGGGTGCAATCTTGGTTGACGGAAGCCCCGACCAGCTGCACATGGCCAGCACGAGAATCCAACAACTGGCTGTCGATCTGATTCAAATGGCTGATGCGGTGGGGCGTGCCCAATTGAGCGCACCAGTTTTTTCGCGCAGGATTCGGGCGCTGTCGAATGGCTTGACCACAGTGCGTGAAAATTTCCTGCGGCAGTCTGCCTATGTTGACCACGCGCTGGCGCTGTTGGTTCCAGAGACCTCGCAGAAGGCAACTTACCCCGGAGCGCGTGCGTACGGCGGTCCGGTGCGCCAGTCCGGTGCGTTTGCCGTACTGTCTGCCTAATCTTCAGTGTGAGCGCATCTTGGCCCGAAGGCGGGCAATGGACTGGCTGTGCAGCTGGCAGACGCGGGATTCGGTTACGTCCAGCACGGCGGCAATTTCTTTGAGATTCATATCCTGCTCGTAGTACATGCTCATGATGTACTGCTCCCGTTCGGGCAGGCCCTTGATGGCTGCTACCAGTGACTGCCGCAGGCGCTGGTCGCGTAGCATATTCATGGGATCAGATCCCGAATCGGCAACATGGCGATCCAGGAAGTTGTCATCGTCTTCATTGGTCCGGGCCATGTCCTCCAGATACACCAGCTGGGTACCACGCACCTTGCTCAGCAATGATTGGTAGTCGGCCAGGGTCAGGCCCATTTCCTGGGCGATTTCGGATTCGATCGGACTGCGCCCCAAACGGTGCTCCAGGCGGCGCATGGTGGTCTCAATATCCTTCTGGCTCTTGCGCGAACCTCTGGACATCCAGTCGTTGCCGCGCAATTCATCCAGCATGGCCCCCCGGATGCGTTGGGTGGCAAAGGTTTCAAATTGGACTCCCTGGGAGGCTTCATAGCGGGACAGCGCATCCGCCAGTCCGATCAGACCCACCTGAATCAGGTCATCGACCTCCACGCTGGCGGGCAGCTTGGCCATCATGTAATGCGCCAGTCTTCGAACCAGTGGCTGGTATTGTTTGATCAGCGCAGAGCGGTCCAACTGACCTTTCACCGTGTACATCAATGGCTCCCAGCAAAACGGTCAACCCGCCTGAAGTCCGACAAATGCACGCAGTTCACTTCGGGTGGGCCGTCTGCATTGAGTGCCATTGCACTTTCCAGCAGACGCAGAACCAGGTGATGCGTGTCACCATGTCTGGGCTCTTCAATGTGTTGTTCGGTGATATCGACCACTTTTATATCGTGACCCAGAAATCGCTTGACGCACTCACTCAAACTGGCGCTAATCGACTGCGAATTGGTAGACGAAGCAGACAAGGAATCGGGGATCATGTTGACGATGGTAGGCTTAAGTTTGCCAGTTATCAACAGGCGTTTCAATGCCAGATAGCTTGTGAGCAGGGAGTTCCTCATCGGCGAAACCGCCAGCAGAGGCTCGATTGCGGAGTCGCCGATGATCGGAATCATCCATTCTGCTTTGCAGTAAAGTATCACAATGCTTCCTTTGGGGAGCAGGCGGCTCAGTTGACCAAAAATCTGCGATTGTTGTAGGGGTGATGCGCACAGGCTTTGAATGCCCGCTGCGGCCGGAAGCACGGTCCATGCGCCGGGCTGACAGTCCTCGTCGCCGCTCCAGCGGGAGTGTTCCAGAAGCTGCAGCAGGCCGGGATTGGACTCGGACTCCCGGGTGGTCGCATCCAGTACAGTCACTGCGCAGCCAAAGGTTACCAACGCCTGGCAGAGTTGCCAGAGCAGCGGCAACTCTGCCTGCTCATCACTGTGGCTGACCACGGCCATCATTCTCGGTCCTGGTTGTGCAGCCAGGCCAATCAGGCCGGATGCCTGGTTGGCAAAGTAGTCAAGCATCCAGACGCCCCTTGACAGCCGATTCGCCGACAGGATGACCAAAATAGAAACCGAGGTCGCTCACTTTGGGGTCGTAGGCCGAAACGCCAACCGTACGCATGGACTGGCGAACCAGTTTCGCCGCATTTGCGGCTCCCCAGTCTTCCGGAACGCGTTGACCCGTGGTCACACCGCGCAGGACCAGTTGGTTCCGAATGGCCGCGTCAATCACCGGGCCGAGTTTGACCGCTTCGTCGGTCTTGGAGAAGATGGCATGCTGCGGGCCGGTGGACTTGAATGCCGTGACCGCTTCGTCCAGGGTGTCGCCATGGCTGCCGGCATTCAGCACCAGCAGCCGCTTCACATTGGGCAGGTCGAGCAGGTCCATGATCTCGCCTTTGCGCGGATCTCGCGGTGCCAGACCGGTGGTGTCAATCAGCACCATCTTCCGGTTCGACAGCAGGCCCAACAGATCTTGCAGTGCCACCCGGTCGTGCGCCAGGTGGGCCACAACCCCCAAAATCTTGCCGTAGGCGCGCAGTTGCTCATGGGCGCCTACGCGGTAGGTGTCCAGCGTGATCAGTCCAACGCTACCGGGTCCGTGCGTGCGCGCACACAGGCCAGCCAATTTTGCGGCGGTTGTGGTCTTGCCTACGCCGGTTGCACCGATCAAGGCAAAGATGCCACCTTCCTCTTGCAACAGGGGGCCTTCGGCATCGGTCTTCAGATTGCGTTCCAATACGTCCACGATCCATTGCACTGATTCCGGGGCGTTCATTTCCACTGGCATGCGTTCCAGGATAGCGCGTGACAGGTTGGGTGAATAGCCGGCGCGAATGAGCTTCAACATCAGATTGGCCTGTATGGGGTTCTGGCGCGCCTGACCCAGCCAGGCCAGCGCATTGAAACGGTCTTCCATCAGCTCCTTCATGGCGTGCAGTTCGTCCACGATGCCTTGCGACACGCCCTCTGAATGCAGCAATGGTGCAGCCGGCTTGCGAGGGGCGGCCGCCTTTGGTGCGATGACTTCCTTCTTAACTTGCGCGTGTTCCTGCGGTGTCGTGCGTGGTCGTTCCGACCTCTGCTCGGGTTGCGGACGATCGGCCGGGATAGTCGTCAAGGTGGAATCATGGCGTTTGCGCATCATGCGTTCACGCACATAGTCCTGAAACGACAGTGTGCTCATGGCCAGCTGGGCGGCGTCGTCTTCAACCTTGGTGGCGACGTCCTGGTGGATTGGCGGGGTGGTCCGTGCGGGCGAACTCGTTGTCCTTTTCTGGACGGAGATCTCGTGGGCCTGGTCCAATGCGGCCAGTGAGTCCTCGGCAGTGGCGACCACTTCGACGCCGTTCTCGGTTGGACGATTGGAAAGGATCAACGTGCCATCACCAAACGTCAGGCGGGCCTTGGCCAGCGCTTCGCGGGATGTAGCTGCTGTAAAGCGTTGAATGTTCATGATGCTGCGCCTCTTAGAATGGGACCAATGCGGATAGTGTGTGTTTCAGGAATTTCACTGTGTGCCAGTACTTGAAGACGGGGCGCAACGCGGCGCACCAGGCGTGAGATGGCGGCCCGGATCTGGTCTGGAACCAGCAGACAGGCCGGCACGCCGACCTCTTCCTGTTTCATAGCGGTTTCAGCAGCGCTGCGCGTCAGCATCTCGGCAACGCCGGGGTCCAGGGCTGGACCCGAGGTGCTGCCCAAGGCTTGAACCAGCAGGCGTTCCAGTCCAGGGTCAATTGCAATCACGTTCAGCTCGCGGGTAGGTCCGTAAATTTGCTGAACGATGGCGGGGGACAAGGCCACCCGCACCCGGCGCGCCAGTTCGGCGGGGTCCAGCGTGGAGCCGGCATGTTCTGCAATGGATTCGATGATGGTGCGAATGTCGCGAATGTGGACCGACTCGTCCAGCAGGAGCTGAAGCACTTTCTGGAAAACGGCAATGGAAACCATCTTGGGTACCACTTCTTCGATCAGTTTGGGCGCCAGTTTGGCCACGTGTTCCACCAGTTGTTGGGTCTCGGTACGGCTGAGCAATTTGGATGCTTGAACCTGCATCAAGTGTGACAAATGGGTGGCCATCACGGTCTCGGAATCAACGACGGTATATCCGACCATTTGTGCTGTTTCCTTTTGCTGTTCATCGATCCAGTGTGCGGGCAATCCAAAGGCAGGGTCGGTGGTAGCTGTGCCAATCAGCGGCGTGGTGATGCCGCCCGGGTTGATGGCCAGGTGCATGCCCGGAAACGCTTCGCCTTCTCCGACGATGACGCCGCGCAGGGTGATGCGGTAGCCACTGGGCTTGAGCTCAAGGTTGTCGCGCACATGGACGGGTGGGGGCAGGAATCCCACCTCTTGGGCGAATTTACGGCGCACACCCTTGATGCGGGTGAGTAGATCGCCCTGGCGAGTCTTGTCGACCAGCGCAATCAGCCGGTAACCGAGTTCCAGCCCCAACTGGTCAACGGGTTGCAGGTCATCCCAGGATGCTTCACCGTCTGTGTTGACGGGGGCGACCTGCGCCTCCGTATCGGCCGGAAGCGGTTTGTGGGCCAGTACCCATGCGCCATAGGCAAGAACTGAAGCAATGGTCAGAAATACGAAGTGGGGCATGTTGGGGATGATCCCCAGAATGAACATGATCACTGCCGTGATGCCCAGGACCTTGGGCGACACAAACATCTGGCCCACGATCTGCTTGCCAATGTCATGTTCTTTGCCGACACGCGACACCACCATCGCTGCTGCGACCGAAATCAGCAGACCAGGGATTTGGGCAACCAGGGCATCACCAACCGCCAGCAGAATGTAGGTGTTGGCGGCCTGCGAGGCGGTCAAGTCATGCTGCAAGATACCGATAGCAAAGCCACCGAAAATATTGATCAGCAGAATCAGTATGCCGGCTACGGCATCACCCCGTACAAATTTGGATGCACCATCCATGGACCCGAAAAATTCTGCTTCTTCGCCGACCTCTGCACGGCGGCGTTTGGCTTCCTTTTCATCGATGAGTCCTGCATTCAAGTCAGCATCGACCGCCATCTGCTTGCCGGGCATGGCGTCCAGCGTGAAGCGTGCCGAAACCTCGGCAATGCGTTCAGAACCCTTGGTCACGACGACAAAGTTGATCACCACCAAGATGGCGAACACGATCAGACCGACCGCAAAGTTGCCGCCGATCAGGAAGTGTCCAAATGCCTCAATGACAGCGCCTGCGGCTCCGGGACCGGTGTGGCCCTCCAGCAGCACCACGCGGGTGGATGCGACGTTGAGCGACAACCGCATGAGCGTGGTGAGCAGCAGGACCGACGGAAACGCGGCAAAGTCCAGTGGTCGGATCATGTACGCGGCCACCATCATGACCATCAGAGCGACAGCAATGTTGATGGTGAAGAATGCGTCCAGCAGTAGTGGCGGCAATGGCAATACCATCATGGCGAGGATGGCGACAACCAGCATGGGCGCCGACGCACCCTGGATCACGGTGGTATTGGTGCCGAACCACTGTTGCAAGGATTTGAGCGACGTGTTCATGCGTGGGCCGTCCTGACGGTTTTGGCCAGAGGATCAAGCTCCGCCGGAACAAAGGGCTGGCTGAGTTCACCAGGCATGGGGCCATCGCCACGCATGGCTGCGCGCAGCTTGTAGACATAGGCCAAAACCTGTGCCACTGCGGTATACAGACTGGACGGAATGTCCTGATCGAGTTCCGTGTTGGCGTAAAGGGCTCGTGCCAGCATGGGTGACTGCAGGACCGGGATGGAATGGTGTTTGGCGACGTCACGGATTTTCATGGCCAACAGGTCAGTGCCCTTGGATATGACTTGGGGTGCCCGCATGTTCTTTTCGTCGTAGCGTATGGCGACGGCAAAATGGGTTGGATTCATCACGACGAAATCGGCCTTGGGAACCGCGTTCACACTGTTCTTCTGCGCCATTTCCCGTTGTCTTTGGCGGATCTTGGCCTTGATCTGCGGGTTGCCGTCGGACTCTTTGCCCTCCTGCTTCACTTCCTGGTGAGACATTTTCATCTCGTCCTTGTGCAGAAATGTCTGCAAAGGAACGTCGACCAATGCAGCCATCAGAACGACCAGAAGCAATAGACCCATGCCGTTGGTAATCCATTCGGTCAGATGCCGTATGGCCGAACTGGACGGCTGCAATACAAGAGCAGATATGGTCTGCAGGCCAGAGCCCAGGAATGTCGCGGCAATGGCAAATAGCACCCCCGTCACGAGAGTCATTTTGGCCACTGACAAGACTTTTTTCCTGGTGAACAGATTGCCAAAACCGCTCAACGGGTTGACGCGACTAAAGTCCGGCATGACGGGCTTGAGGCTATTGACCCAGCCCCCGGAAGCAACGGATGAAATGACAATGGCTGTGGTAATGATTGCCGCGAACGCAGCGCAACCCGCGACACCGATACTGGTTGCGTCAGCCAGGCGCTGCGTCATGCTGCCGGTCTGCATGACGGCAACAGCGTCAAATGACAGCTGATGGCCCATGCTGTGCTGCAACCGGTCAAACAGAATGGGAGCTAGCGCCAGAAGACTGGTAGCGCCTGCGCCCAGCACAGCAAGGTGCTTCAGGTCTTCTGAACGACTAACCTGGCCATCATCCCGTGCCTTCTTGAGTTTGCGCTCAGATGCGGGTAGGTTGCGGTCTTGACTGCCTGGTTCCATGGTGGGGCTTTGTAGTTGCCACCATTGTCGTAAGTGACCCTTAAAACTAAAGGTCGATAAGCGGGCTGATACGCCCTCTTATTGCTTGGAGATACAGGTCCAAGCGTACCAGCAGATGGTCAGACGGAAAGCGTCGACCAAAGTCCTACTTCAACCCCATCTTGGTAAGGATGTGGTTGACCTTGTCTTCCAGAGTGGCCTTGGTGAAAGGCTTGACAATGTAGCCGGCTGCGCCCTGCTGTGCTGCCAGAACAATGTCTTCCTTGCGGGCCTCGGCGGTCACCATCAGTACGGGGAGGTGCTTCAGCTTCTCATCCTTCTTGATTTCGCCCAGCAACTGAAACCCATTCATATTGGGCATGTTGATATCGCTTACGACGAAATCGAAATTGGAACTGCGGAGTTTTTGCAAGGCCACTACGCCATCTTCTGCCTCGTCTGCGTCAACAAAACCACTCTCCTTGAGCAGGTTGCGCACAATTCGTCGCATGGTGGAGAAGTCGTCGACGACTAAAAAGCGTAGTTCTTTTGACATGGATTACCCTTTCCCGGGTGATTTTTGCATATTGCTAAGTATCACCGAATTTTGCATGGAATCAATTCGCCGGTTGAGCATCCGTGGTGGCCCGCGGGGTTTCCGTATCACCGTTCAACTCGACGGGTACCCGTTGCCCACCCAGGAGTCGTTCTTCGGCGTCCTTCGTCATAACCAGAATGCTGATGCGCCGATTGCTGGGGCTTAAAGGGTCTGCCGGGTCCAGAAGCAGGCTGGACGCCATGCCAACTACGCGGGCCAGTTTGTCTTCAGGCATGCCGGCATTGGCCAGTTCCCGACGCGAGGCATTGGCGCGATCGGCGGACAGTTCCCAGTTGCTGTAGCCCTTGCCTGCGTTCCCGTAGGCGCTGCGGTCGGTGTGACCGTCCAGGCTGATCTTGTTCTCAACGTCTAATAGCGCCGTGCCGATTTCACGCAGAATGTCACGCATATAGGGTTTCAGGGCGGCGCTGCCGCTGTCAAACATGGGGCGTTTTTGGTCGTCCACGATTTGGATTTGCAAGCCATCCGGTGTAATTTCAAGCCGAATTTGTGAACTGAACTCTGCCATTTTTGGGTTGCCTGAAATGGCGGCTGCTATTTTTGCGCTGAGCGCGGCGAGCATCTTGGCGTCACGTTTGGCGACCTCGGACTTTTTCAGCTCGTTCGATGTTTTCTTTGCGCGTTTGTCGACACCGTCACCGCGTTTGGCCTGGCCCGAGCTTTGGGTCAGGTCGCTGCCGCCGCCGTTGATCACACTGGCGCTGGCACCTGCTCCACTGCCACCTTGCATGGCGACCTTCATCGGCGACTGGAAATAGTCTGAAATCCCCTTCTTGTCGCCCTCTGATGTGCTCCCCAAGAGCCACATCAGCAGGAAAAACGCCATCATCGCGGTCACAAAGTCCGCATAGGCGATCTTCCAGGCGCCCCCGTGCACGGCGTGGCCACCCTTTTTGACCCGCTTGATGATGATGGGCTGGAGTTTCTTCGCGTCTCCTGCCATGCCTAGGTTTCCATGGTCTTACTTTTTGCCCTTCACATAGCTTTCCAGCTCGATAAACGTGGGGCGTTCGGTGGAGTAAAGCACCTTGCGACCAAATTCGATGGCCGTGGAAGGGTTGTATCCCTGCATGCTGGCCAGCAGGGTGGTCTTGATGCACTGCAATTCCTTGCCGCCTTCATCGACCTTTTGCTCTAGCACGCCAGCCAATGGCTCTGCAAACGCATAGGCAAGCAGAATACCCAAAAAGGTGCCGACCAAGGCGGAGCCAATCATCCCGCCCAGTACAGCAGGGGGTTGACCGACAGACCCCATGGTGTTGACGACGCCAAGCACTGCGGCCACAATACCAAATGCAGGCAGCCCGCCCGCCACGCGTTGAATGGCCGCAACCGGAGCGTGAGCCTCGTGGTGGTGGGTATCGATTTCGTTGTCCATCAACGACTCGATTTCATGCGCATTGAGGTTTCCGGAGACCATCATGCGCAAATAGTCGGTAATGAATTCCACGACGTGGTGATCGCTGCCCACAGTGGGATACTTTTTGAAAAGCTCTGACTCGTGTGGCTCCTCGACGTCCTTTTCAATCGCCATCAGCCCTTCTTTTCGGGCTTTTTGGAGAATGTCAAACATCAGGGCCATTAATTCCATGTACCGGGCTTTTGTGTATTTGCTGCCCTTGAAGCACTCGGCAAGACCCTTGACGGTGGCCTTGACTACTTTCATCTGGTTATTTGCCAGGAAGGCGCCAATCGTCGCTCCGCCAATGGTGATCAGTTCAAATGGCAAGGCGTGCAAAATCACCATGATGTTGCCACCGTGAAAGATGTAAACGCCAAAGACGCACACCAGAATGACCAGCCAGCCGACGATTACGAACATAGGCGCATTGTGACAGGGAAGCGCGATGCTTCAAGGGTTGAATTGACCGGCTTTTGATGGCCTGTCGTTATCATATCGGCGTGGTCAGGCTGCGCTTGAGCGGTTGAGGGAATTTCCGGGCCGGCACCTTACCGAATACCCGTTGCCGCGTTTCAATTCAACGACCATTCACTAAGAAAAAAGAGTCTTGGCCCTCGAATTTTCTGAAGGTTTTGCTACACAGTTGATAGCAATCAATGTAGCAGGATTCCCCCGGCTGCGGCCCCTTTGCCGGCGCGGGCAGGGGGGGTGCACAGACCGCACTCAAAGTGGCGGCTGTTTTCATAGGCTTCACTGACAAAGTGTCCTCCGCATTTGGAACATTTGGTCATGGACAGCATATTGTTGTCAATGAACTTCACCAGGCGCCAGGCACGGGTCACGGAAAGAAGCGGCTCGACGCCGCAGGCTGCAATTTGTTCAGAATAGAGGCGGTAAGCCTTCATGATGGCGTCAATGTCGTCCACCGCGCTCACTTTGGTCAGGTATTCATAGGTGTTCTGAAACAACGAGGCGTGAATATTGGGCTGCCAAGTCAGAAACCATTCGGTAGAAAAGGGGAGTTGCCCCTTGCTGGGGGAGCGCCCGGCGACCTCCTTGTAGAGTCTGAGCAATCGCTCGTAGGACAGATCGGTCTCACTCTCCAGCACCTGCAAGCGGGCGCCCAGTTTGATCAACGCGACTGCGCGGTCGACTTGCTTCGAATCATTCAATACGCTTTTGGTGGCCATGGCTTTGCTCCTGAATTGGGGGGTTACATTGCCTCGGCGTAACGCCCGGCCATCAGAATGCTTGCATGCAGTTTGGTTGTTGCATCGTTGTCGACCTTGTTCACCGAGTGATTGGTCAGCAGGTTCCATACGATGTCGTCGTCCACGCGGAAGCGGCACAGCAGCATGTTGCTGGACGCGATCTTCATGATCTGAGCGGGCGACAGGGCGCTAATCAGATCGGCAGAGTCCTCCGACATGCCAAGGCGAAACAGTGCTTCGGCCTTGTCCTGGCGAATGAGATTTTGGGCCAGCATGAGGTATGTCATGTTGGCTTCACGGATCTCGGTCAGCATCTGTTCGTTGGTCATTTTTGACTCCTGGTATCAGCGGTTATTCGTGTGAATCACCATGGAGTCAATTCTGGATGGACTTCGCAGAAACTGGAGTCGGCAAGCGACTGCAATTGGTGTCAGCTTTTTGCGCACTTGGCTGTAGGAATTTGCCTTACAAAACGTCCGCTGGACCGGAGTTGCACGGGCAATACCTGTCAATTGCGCCGCTTCGGTGGCTGTTTCTGGGCGTATATTCACCGCAAATCACCATTCGGGAGCGTGTGTTCGATGAAAGCGGTCATTCTTGCCGGCGGACTGGGTACCCGTATCTCAGAGGAAACCCACCTCAAACCCAAGCCCATGATCGAGATTGGCGGAAAACCCATTCTGTGGCACATCATGAAGGGGTATTCCGCCCATGGGGTGAATGACTTTGTGATCTGCTGTGGCTACAAGGGCTACATCATCAAAGAGTACTTTGCCAACTACTTTTTGCACATGTCGGACGTCACGTTTGACATGGCCGCCAACACCATGGAGGTGCATGAGCGCCATGCCGAGGCCTGGCGTGTCACCTTGGTGGACACCGGGGAAGACACCTTGACCGGCGGGCGGCTCAAACGCGTAGCGCCTTATGTTCAGGACGATGCCGCGTTCTGCTTCACGTATGGCGACGGCGTTGCCGACGTCGATATCAGCGCTCAAATTCGGTTCCACCAGGATCACGGCAAGTTGGCGACGGTGACGGCTGTGCAACCGCCCGGACGCTATGGCGCCTTGCAAATGGATGGCAAACAAGTTCGCGGCTTCACGGAAAAACCGCGGGGCGAGGGGGGCCTGATCAACGGCGGCTTCTTCGTGCTTTCGCCCAAGGCGCTGTCGCTGATTGCGGGGGACAACACCCCGTGGGAATCCACGCCCCTGGAGGCGCTGGCCAGCCAGAACCAGTTAATGGCGTTTGAACACCAGGGTTTCTGGCAGCCCATGGACACCCTGCGTGAAAAGACCCTGCTGGAAGATCTGTGGCAGTCGGGGCGTGCCCCGTGGAAGGTGTGGTGATGCCTGGCCGCGAGTTTTGGCAGGGCAAGCGTGTTTTGCTCACCGGGCACACCGGGTTCAAGGGTGCCTGGCTGGCCCTTTGGTTGCAGCGGTTGGGGGCCAACGTCACCGGCGTGGCCCTGGCTGCGCCCACCGTCCCCAGCCTGTTTGAACTCGCTGGACTCGCGCCCACCATGCAAAGCCATCTGTGCGACATCCGCGATGCCCATGCGCTGGCAATGCTGGTGCGCCAGGCCAAGCCGGAAATCGTGTTGCATCTGGCAGCCCAGGCGCTGGTGCGGGCCGGCTACCGCGACCCCCTGCAGACGTTCGCCACCAACACCATGGGGACCGCGCATGTGTTGGATGCCCTGCGGGGACTCTCGGACACCCGCGTGGCCGTCATGGTCACCACGGACAAGGTCTACCGCAACCTGGAGCATCCGTACCCCTACCGTGAGGATGACACGCTGGGCGGCCACGACCCCTATAGCGCCAGCAAGGCCGCCAGTGAATTGGTGATTGCGAGCTACCGCGATGCGTTTTTGTCCCAACAGGGCGTTGCCGTTGCCAGCGCCCGAGCCGGCAATGTGATTGGTGGCGGTGATTGGGCCGAGGACAGGCTCATTCCCGATTGCGTGCGCGCCTGGCAGGCCGGGCGAACGCTGAGCATCCGCCGCCCGGAGGCCATTCGGCCCTGGCAACACGTTCTGGAGCCGCTGGCGGGTTATCTGCGTCTGGCCGAAGCCCTGTGGCAGCAGCCCGGGTTGGCCGGTGCCTATAACCTGGGGCCACCCACACAGGAGGCTGCCACCGTCAGGACGGTCGTCGAATTGGCCCGTAGCCCTCGTGAAATATGCGCAGTAAGCTATGAAAATGATAGTAATGCTGTGCATGAAGCGGGTTGGCTGGCGCTGGAAACCGCCAAGGCGCGTACGCAACTGGGCGTTCACCCCCGCTGGACCTTGACCGACGCCGTGCACCGCACCATGGCCTGGTACCAGGCACAACACGCAGGAGCCGATGCCCGCGCGCTGTGTGAAGCCGACATCGCCGCCTATGAGGCCCTGGCATGAGCCGATTGACCCTGACACCTCTTGCGCTGGCCGGTTTGCACCTGGTACAGCGCCAGCGGCTGAGCGACAGCCGGGGGGACTTGAGCCGCATCTTTTGTGCGCATGAACTGGCAGCGGCGGGGTGGACGCAACCCATTGCCCAGATCAACCACACGCGCACCGCCCGCCGTGGCACCGTGCGCGGTTTGCATTTTCAGCGAGCGCCGCACGCCGAGGCCAAGCTGGTGAGCTGTATCCGGGGCGAAGTGTGGGACGTAGCGATAGATCTGCGCCAGGGGTCAGCCACTTTTTTGCGATGGCATGCCCAGCCATTGAGCGCCGACAACGGCTGCGCCCTGTTGATACCGAAGGGCTTTGCCCACGGCTTCCAGGCCCTGACGGATGATGCCGAATTGCTCTACTGCCACAGCGCAGCCTTCGCACCGCAGGCTGAAGCCGGCATTCATCCGCAGGAGCCCCGTCTGGCCATCGCCTGGCCCTTGCCGGTGTCCGATCTCTCGCCCCGCGATGCGTCGCATGCGTGGCTGACCGATGATTTTGAAGGAGTGCACCTGTGAAGTGCCGCCACTGCAACTCCGAATTGCGTTTGCCATTTCTGGACCTTGGCAGTGCTCCGCCATCCAATGCTTATTTGAGCGCGCGGGACCTGCTGGCACCGCAAACCTGGTTTCCACTGCGCGTCATGGCGTGCGAGACCTGCTGGCTGGTGCAAACCGAAGACTACGCCGGCCGTGAGGCGCTTTTCACGCAGGACTACGCCTATTTCAGTTCGTTTTCCACCAGCTGGCTGGCGCATGCGCAAACCTATGTGCAGGCCATGCGCGAGCGCTTTCAGCTGGATGCCCATAGTCGCGTGGTTGAAGTGGCAGCCAACGACGGCTATCTGCTGCAGTATGTTCAAGCGGCTGGCATCCCCTGTTACGGTGTGGAGCCGACGGCCAGCACCGCCCGCGCGGCACGCACCAAAGGCATTGAGATCATCGAACGATTCTTTGGTGTGGCCCTTGCGACCGAACTGGCTGCCACGGGTCTGCAGGCTGACTTGATGGTCGCCAACAATGTGCTGGCCCACGTGCCCGACATCAACGACTTCGTGGCCGGGTTTGTCCGTTTGCTCAAACCCCAAGGCGTAGCCACCTTCGAGTTTCCGCACCTGCTGCGCATGGTGCAGGGTTGCCAGTTTGACACCGCCTACCACGAGCACTACTCCTACTTGTCGCTGACCGCGGTCAGCCGTGTCTTTGCCGCTAACGGGCTGGACGTGTTTGATGTGGAAGAACTCCCTACGCACGGAGGCAGTCTGCGCGTGTTCGCACAGCGCCAGGACAGCGGGAGCAGACCGATTGAGGCCGCGGTCGCGACGCTCTTGTGCGTGGAACGCGATGCGGGCATGCTTTCAGCAAAGTTCTATGACCAATTCCAGCTCCAGCCCTCGCGGATTGCGCGTGAGTTGCTATCATTTCTGATAGACCAGGTCAATGCTGGCCGACGCGTCGCTGCCTATGGCGCGGCTGCCAAAGGCAACACGCTGTTCAACTTTGCGGGGGTGCGCCCGCACCTGCTGCCCTATGTAGTGGACAAGAATCCGGCCAAGCAGGAGAAATACCTGCCGGGCAGCCACATACCGGTGGTCAGCGAAGCGCACCTGCGGGCTGACCGCCCCGACTTTGTGCTGATCTTGCCGTGGAATCTGAAGGATGAAGTGATGGAGCAACTGGCGTATGTGCGTGCGTGGGGGGGGAAGTTTGTGACTGCGGTGCCTAGGCTGGAAGTGCTGTGATCGAGATACATCCCCTGGCCCGCGTATCCGCTTTGGCGGACATTGAAGACTCGACCCGTGGGAGTCGCATCGTGGTGGGAGCCCACTCGGTTATCGACAGTTTCGTGAAGGTCAAGCCTGCAGGTGGTTCGGGTGACCTCGTCATTGGCTCCCGTACAGCCATCAACTCGGGTTGCGTGCTGTACACGGGCAATGGCATCCACATTGGCAACCACGTTGCTATTGCCGCCAACTGCACCTTCGCACCGGTGAACCATGCCTACCAGGACGCATCGCGCCTGATCCGCGACCAAGGATTTCTGCCCAGCAAGGGCGGCATCGTGGTGGAAGACGACGTGTGGATAGGCGCCAACTGTGTGCTGCTCGATGGGGCGGTCCTGCGCCAGGGCTGTGTGGTGGCTGCGGGTACGGTGGTGCGGGGCGAGATTCCCGCCTATTCCGTGTGGGCCGGTGAGCCCCCGCGCCAGGTCGGGCAACGCCAGTGAGCCGCTTTACCGTACTGGGAGCCAGTGGCGCCATTGGCAGCCGCTTGGTCAATGCGCTGCGGGCCGGCGGTCACGACGTATTGGCACCGGCGCGGGATGAATCCGCATGGCTGACCCAGCCCCTGGGTCATGTCATCTACGCCATCGGCGTCACTGCGGATTTTCGCAGCCGCGCGCTGGATACGGTGGAGGCCCACGTCTGCGCGCTGTTACCACTGTTGCGCAGTGCGCAGTTTGAGTCCTTCTTGTACCTGTCTTCCACGCGTGTCTACGGCGATCAGCTTCTGGGTGCCGAAGAGGCCTCCCTTGGCGTGAATCCTCACGATCCCTCGGACCTGTACAACCTGTCCAAGCTGATGGGGGAGGCGGTGTGCCTGTCCAGCGGACGCAGCGGTGTCCGGGTGGTCCGGCTGTCCAATGTGGTGGGCGCCGACGATGTTGATTCATCCAATTTTTTGCCTTCGCTGCTTCGCGATGCCAAGACGGGGCACATTACAGTGCACACCGATTTGGCGTCTGCCAAAGACTACATTCATATCGACGACGTGCTGCTTCTGTTGCCACGCATCGCTTTGCACGGGCAACAATCCATGTACAACGTAGCCAGTGGCCAACAAGTCACCCATAGGCAATGGGTGGACCGTCTGGTTGCCATGACGGGCTGTACGGTGGAGGTCCTTGCAAAAGCGCCGTTGGCCCGTTTTGCGCCTGTGGATGTCAGCCGCATCCGGGCCGAGTTTGGGTTTGC